>OIWP01001084.1_pt1 | contig 36067 bp, 33 predicted proteins | sample 1587661 | NCBI WGS metagenome assembly OIWP01 (sample SAMEA3888899, study PRJEB22519) | human gut metagenome | biome: human gut; feature: human-associated habitat; material: faeces | place: Denmark | collected 2010 | reverse complement strand
GGTGTCATCATTGATGGCATGATTTCCTGAAGGATTGAAGGAAATCATTTTCTTGATATTCATCGCTCAGCCGCCTTCCCATTGTTAAACATCACTATGAGCTTGGTGAATAACAACAGCCGGCTTATTATCAAGCCAGCTGTTCTTTATTATATTCGCTTACCAGCCACGGCTGCCGCCGCCACCGCTGCCGCCGCCGCTTGAGCCGCCCGATGAAAAACCACCGTCACCGCCTGAATAACCAGAATCATCCGATGAATCAAAGCTGCTATGGGCTCTGGTTTTGGAAGCAAGCTCAATTTCTTTTTCAATGTCATGAACTATAAAATCGAAATCCTTTGCTGACCAAGCTTCTTCACCGACATACCAAGTCGGCGGCGGAACGGTCAGATCTTTAAATTTATTGATCCAAATCTTACTAACATGCAGCACCTGCGCATAAGGAAGCACATGATAATAGTATTCCGGATCTTCCTCTAACAGCATTTCTAAGCGGTCTTTTTCGGCTGCTTTAATAAACTCCTTAAATCCAAGCAAAGGAACTAATAATTCATTGCGATACTCACTATTTTTATGAATGCCGCTGGCAATAATCAAAAGAGCCATGCAGCTAAACAGACTAATCAGAAGCTCTAGGCTCAGCGATACTTCTGTTATCAAAATACAAATATAAATCAGCAGCAGTCCCATCAGGAAACCAAAACCAAGATATACCTTATTATTACGGCCTTCCTTTTGCCTGAAATACATTGTGAGCATTCTATTCGCAGCCAAAAGCATCGGCACAAGCATTACACATAAGATAACCAAATTAAAGCTATCTCGATATATTTCATAATTATTTAAAAGCAGAAAGATAAGCAAAGGTAAAAGTGAAAGATTTATAAACAGCTTACACATAATATCAGCACTCTTTAATGTCAGCGATTTATCTCTTGTATACTTTCTCTCAATACTCTTTTTCGCATCTCTCAGATCATAATAAAAGGCTCTGAGCATGGCATGGCTAACAAAGCCATCACTACCATATCGAAACATCGCATTAAATAAGCGCTGTTCATAGTCAGCCATCAATGAATCGGCATTTTTGATTTTTTCAAAGCTGTATTCCCCGTCAATAAAGTGGATTTTTAAATAACCACGGTCTGCCCAGTTAAAAATCAATGAAGTAACATCACTGTCACTGAGCTTGAGATCGATGACATAACCCGCTTCCGCACTGTTCATTCCCTTCGGCGGATAAAAGTTCACTGGTATCGTCAGCGATTTCTTTCGATATACAAGAAAGCGCAGCGCGCATACAATCATCACCAATAAACCGCCTAAACCCGCTGCCAGCCCTGGATAAAAACCTAAATCACGCTGATAATCGGCAGCATTGATCGGCAGGATGAGCTTAAAAATTTCCGCAGCTTCAATCGGCTGGGTTGTCTCAAGCATGATTGTATTATCCGCTTGGGTTATCTGATAGCGATCCGTATTTGTATCGGCGTCATACCGCTGCAGATAGACATTAAGTTCAGGAATGCTCGGCATAGTCAGAGTAAGGCTGAAATGTTTAATCTGTGTATCCTCATCAGGATCGTTCAATACAAAGGAGATATCTTGATCCAATAAATAATATGGATGTATGATATAGCTTACCATAACGCTGCCTTGTTCCTTCTCAGGCTGAAGTCTGAACGCATCGCCAGAAACTCTCACCTCAGCATCACCAACAGCTTCAAAATCATCAATGCGATAATCTGAAGCATCCCAGCCGGCACTGATAAAAGGAATTGAAATACCGAGATAACGGTTCTCAGTTTGATAATCAATGGTCTGCGTAACATGCAGATCCTGGTTCTTATCGATTTCAATCTGAAAGTCACTGTTTTCTAAAACATAAGGATATGGATACGAAGGCGCTGATGAAAAAACGCCTTCCATAAAACGCATCTGCACAGTGACACCAACCTTAGCGGGAAGCGTATCATCGGCCTCGATCATCAGCCGGTCATCCGCCATCATCTCATTGACATAATTGTTCCATGTACTGCCGCGGGTGCCAGAGGTTACCTTATAATTGATCAATTCATCAGCAAACGGGAAAATGACCTCCGCATGAAAATGTTTAATTTCAGTATCATAATCCGTACCCAAAACATTCACATAAGCATAATCATATTCATGATCATAATCCTGATAATGCGTCAGCGTATATTCCAGGGTAATTTCCTGTATACCGCTTACTGTCACATCTGGATCACCAATACGAATAACCGCATTTTCATGCTCTTCCGATACTGAAAAAGGCATGCCGGATACATCAATATTCTTGATTCGAACCTTTTCCGTATCACTCTTTAACGGAATATTACGGATAATCCCATGCATTTCATTTTCAAAATCGACAACCATTGTTTCAGTCACATGATATTCTCTTTTATTATTGATTTCTACCTTTACATTCAAATCTTCATAAACATAACCAACATCCTCTGCCATTATTTCATGCCCTGAAAGCAAAACCAAAATCATGGTTAAAACCATTATGATCCCACGCTGTATTTTTTTCATCGCAATCCCCTTTGATGTTTTCATCATAATTAAAGATGATTCTATCATAAGAGTTTCGTCATGCTTTTTCAAGCCATTGGGCAATAAAAGCCAGCTAATGACAAGATTCAGCTTAAGAAAAAGGACAGGCGAACCTGTCCATAAACATTAAGCGATACTCGCTTGATAAATTGAATCAATAGAAGTCTTAAGCAGCTGATCAAATTCAGCCGGTGTTTGGTTAACGTTTAAGCCCTGCGACAAAGCTCTTGAGAAGCTGGCAATCAGTCCTGGATTGCGGGATAGCCTTTCATTTGCTTCATCGCGGCTGTAACCGCCGGACAAGGCAACAACGCGGACAACATGCTGATCCTCCATAAGATCAGCATAGAAACCGTCAGCACTTGGGATAGAGAGCTTAAACATCACTCTGACATCATCCTCTAACAGTGATAAATGACGCTTAATTTCACGTTTCAAAATTGCTTCGCTCTTTTCCTTATCAGCAGCAAAAATATCAACCTCAGGTTCAAGAATCGGTACAAAGCCTGCCGCATAAATACGCAGTCCTACTTCGAATTGCTGATCCACGATAGCCTTGATTCCTTCTTCATCAGCCTGTTTAATCACTGAACGCATTTTAGTACCGAAGATATGCCTTTCTTTGGCACGCTTCAGCAAATCATCAAGATCAGGAATCGGCTTCATCAGCTGAACACCATGGGCCAGCTCAGCAAGTCCCTTATCCACCTTCAGAATCGGCAGGATTCCTTTCTTAAGCCATAAATAATCCGCCGTGTATTCACCCTCTACTTTTCGATCCATCGTATTTTCAAATAAAATTGCCGCAAGGATATGCTCAGAAGTAAAAGCCGGACTTGTCATGATTCGAGTCCGCATTTCATGAACTAAATCAAACATTTCATCATCATTATGATACTGTGATTCATCGATACCATACAATTTCAGTGCCTTAGGGGTACTGCCGCCGCTTTGATCAAGCGCCGCGATAAATCCCTTGCCCGTGTGCATACGTACTAATTGTTCATTCATCATCGATGCCTCCTTTGCCAAGGCTGAACCAACAGCCCTTTGATAATTTTATATTAACACTTTTCGATTTAAAATACCATTCAGAATATTCAAATAAGAAAAAGCGGGCGCTGACCCACTTTGATTAGATAGAATTAATAATCGCTCTTGAAAGCAATGGCACGATTTGATTCTTACGGGAAAGAATATCCTCCTGGAAGCTGTGTTCCTCTCCCTCATGGTCTGGGAATGCTTCCTTGACCGCTTTTGCTAACTCACCCGCCGCATAAAACACTGAACCATTTTCAAGAATACTCGTAAATGCCAGAACAAGCAGATCCAGCTCCTTATCTGACGCATATTCATTCATTACTTCTGCTATTTCTTTTTCAATCTCTCTGGCTTCTGAAACCTGATAGGCAATGACCTGAGCGATAGCAACCTTCTTGCCGTCAATATCAAACTGCTTGATGTCTTGATTCAGCAATTCATTTACCGGTTTGCCCATAATATTGCTGCTGACCTTAAACATTTCCTTAGCGAACTGTTCAATATCCAATTCAGCTATTTCCGCCAGAACCTTGGCCATTCCCATATCCTTTTCCGTTGTTGTCGGCGATTTGAACTTCAATGTATCGGAGAGGATCGCCCCCAGCAATAAACCTGCCAGCTGCTTAGGTATATTCATCTGATTTTCCATATAGATGGAAGTAATGATCGCCGCTGTACTGCCGATGATCTCGTTGCGGAAAAAGATCGGCCGGTGGGTAGCGATATCACTGACCCGATGATGATCGATGACTTCAAGCAAATCGGCTTTTTCAATAGATTTAACCGATTGAGAATATTCATTGTGATCAACAAGAATTACCTGCTTATTATGCTGATTTAAAATATGATAACGTGATACATAGCCGCATAAGCGATTATCATCATCAACCACTGGATAGCAGCGAAATCTTGACTTCATTAATTTCTTACCGACTTCTTCTACAAATTCATTGATATTGAAGCTGATTAAATCGGTTTTCATAATCAATTTTACCGGCGGTGCAAAGAACAGATAACGTGTTGTATTCATTGTTCCATGTCCGGATTTGATAATTGGACAATGTGATATTTTTGCCATTTCCAATACTTCCTCAGCAACCTCATCCGTCCACACAACAACCAACATCCCCGCGCCTTTCGCAATCGCGGTGATCTGAGCATCCTGATCATTGCCGACAATTACCATACGATCCTTTAATTCATAATTACGCAGTCTTGTTTCCGCGATAGCGATAATACTTACCTTTCCGTTAAAATGACGGTCTTCATCATCATACAGCACCTGACCGCTGATCGTTTTCGCGATAAATTCAGTCGGTGTTTCTTTCAGCAGACGGATTGATAAGGCGGTATCACCCAAGCCGATATTCGCTAAGTCTGACTTTGTCACCATCCCCATCAGCTTTCCCTGATCAGTTACAACACTCAGTGACTGCTTATTCTGATCACTCATCATCTGCAGTGCTTCCATCATTGTTGTCATCGGTGAAATCGTGATGGGTTCATCAATTTCAATTTCATCAAGCGTCGCTCTGGCGTCCTCAAAAAGCATCGGCGCTTCTATATTAAAGCGATTCAGCAAATATTTTGTCTCCGCATTCATCTCACCTAAACGGCAGGGAACAGCATGAAATCCTTTTCTTTCCTTAAATTGTGCATAGGCAATCGCCGATACGATAGAATCGGTATCTGGGTGGCGGTGGCCTGTGATATAAATTGTTTTTTTATCCATGGAATCTTCCTCTTTATCGTCTTAATTATATCGAAGACTGTGAAAAATGCAATCCTATTAACCAAGGTTTCTCGAAAGATCATCAATTAAGAATCCATATCCATTCACATCCCTTAATCTGATAATATATATTCATGTGCTATGATTATTCAAACAATATATAAAACAGATACAGTTTATCCATAACGGCATAAGCTGCATCTGTTTACTTAATTCTAATGATGCTTTATGAGAGTTGCTTTAAAATCCATTCTTTATCATCTGTAGTCTTCATCTTTTCTAGAATAGCCGGATCTTCCAAGGCAGTGCAGACCTTTGCCAGCACCTCCATGTGTTCACCGCCCATGCCAGCAATACCAATTACCAGCTGTGCTTTTTCTTCACCAAAATCAATACCGTCAGGATATTGCAGTAAGACAATACCGGTTTTCTTGATAACATCATCATCGTGAGTCGTTCCATGTGGAATTGCTAAACCAAGACCAATATACGTAGTTACGATCTTTTCACGCTCCAGCATAGCTGGAATATAAGCAGCATCAACATAACCTAATTCAGTCAATAATTCCCCTGCCGCAGTAATTGCGTCTTCCTTTGACACCGATGACAATTTGGTTTTAATTCCTTCAAGCTTTAATACATCACTGATAATAGCAGGCTCTGTATCACTTTCCTGTATTGGACTTTCCACCAATAAAGGGTCTCCGGTTGACAGCTGAAAATACAATTCATCTAAAGCCGGATCAGTCAAAAAGTTGCTAATGGTAATTAACTTAGCCTGTGGTGCAGAATGCTCAGCGCGTTCAGCAAGAATCGCCTGTACTACAGCTATATCGCAATCTGCGGGTATATTATCTACTGATGTATTGGTAACAATCAGGTCAGGACGAATCGTTTTGATTCGATTTCTGAACTTAGTTGCCCCCATCGCTGAAGAACCCATACCTGCGTCACAGGCAAAGACGATTTTTTTAGCTGAAATCACTGGTAATCCCTTAGCTTGAACTTTCATATCCTGCATTTGATGTTGGGCATCAGTTAAGCTTTTTGATCCTTTTGAACCCATAAAACGGACAATTGGACCAGCTACTAAGAATGAAACAGCGGCAGCTATCACAACACCAAGCAATACAACTAGGGTATCCCCTTTAGGTGCCATAGATAAAAATGCAATAATCGAACCAGGTGAAGATGGACCTTTTAGACCTGTATTCATTAATGAATAGAAAATAATAGCACAGATATTACCAATAATAGGTGCAACAATTACGACTGGATTCATTAATATATATGGAAAATAGATTTCATGAATACCGCCCAAGAAATGAATAATCATTGCACCGGGCGCTGAATCTTTTATCGTTTTATCTTTAGAAAATAACCAATATGCTAGCAGAACACCTAAACCTGGTCCCGGATTTGCTTCCAGCATATACATGATTGACTTGCCGGTTTCCATGGCTTGTTCGACACCAATCGGTGTAAAAATACCATGATTAATTGCATTATTCAAGAATAGAACTTTAGCTGGTTCAACAAATATTGCAACCAGTGGTAAAAGACCATATTTCAGTAAGACATTAACCCCTAATGTCAGCAATCCTAAGATTCCTGTCATTAATGGTCCGATGAAATAGTAGCCCAAAATAGCAACTAGCATCCCCAGAATTCCCACTGAAAAATTATTGACTAACATCTCAAAACCGGCTGGGATATGATCTTGAACCAGTTTATCAAATTGTTTAATTAACCAGCCAGCAAAAGGACCAATAATCATGGCAGCCATCAGCATCGGCTGTCCCTCAGTACCGCCGACACCTGCAATACAACCAATAACAGCGATTGCTCCCATCACCAAGCCACGGTCTTGAGCAATTATTTTACCGCCTGTTGCCGCAATCAATACTGGCAATAAATAAGTTAACATGTAAGGCTGAATTGATGCCAGCTTAGCATTAGGCAGCCAGCCATCTGAAATAAACAAAGCAGTGATAAATCCCCATGCAATAAATGCACCGATATTCGGCATTACCATTGCCGAAAGAAATTTTCCGAATTTTTGAAGTGCTGTTTTCATCCTCTTATATTTTCCTCTCAAACCCAGTTCAATATCTGAGATATTGCGGAATTTATCTGCTTATAATTATTCTAATAAACAGCAATTCCCAGGTTTTTACATTTTTCTTTGAAAACCTCTGGAAGCATGTCATCAGAAACAACAGCATCAACTTCATCAAGTGTACAGATCGTATACGTTCCTTTTTTATCAATCTTAGATGAATCCATCAAGACAATTACTTTTTCAGCCCTTTGAATGACTGTCCTTTTCAGTACAGCATCCTCCAGCGATTCACAGGTAAACCCAGTTTTATCGTCATATCGGGTTACGCCCATAAAAGCAATATCAAAATTTATTTTTTCTAAAAAACGGACGCCTTCAATGCCATTAAGACTTAGGCTGCGAAGGTTCATATTACCACCAGGCAGCGAAACTTTGGCCCATTTTAATTTTGACATTTCAATCGCACAAGTTAAACCTGAGGTGAAAAAGATATTTGGTTGATCTTTTAGATGATGCGCAAGCATCGTTGTAGTTGAACCGGAATCAATAAAGATGGTTTTATTTTCCTCCACAAATGGGACGGCCTTTTTAGCAATCATTTTTTTAGCATCAGTGTTACTGACAACACGTTTTTTAAAAAAATCATCATTGCCGGCAACTTGATTTAATGATTTAGCACCGCCATGAATTCGAATCAGCTGTTGATTTTGATCAAGCACCTTTAAATCTGTTCTTAGCGTCATCTCAGATACTGAAGGAAATTTATTCTTTAATTGAGCAAAGGTTATACTTCCCTGTTCATTTACAAACGATACAATTTCGCTGCGTCTTTTTTCCATTACTTCCATTTAAGAACCTCCCATTTCCTGTATTTAATCTTTAGTATACACAAGGAAAGTGAAGATTACAATGTTTGCTTTTTATGCATTAATGAAGTTTGATAATAAGTATTCTTCTGCTTCTGGACACCATAAACCTTTATGCGCATCAACAATATCAGCCAATGCAGTGAAACGTGAATCTTCATTACCCTTGCTGCGAAGTTCATCTAAGGCAATCAACGGCATATTTAAATGGGTATAAATTAATTTTTTTCCGCCTGGAATTTTAGGCAGATTTAAAGTCGTTTTTGCAGCTGCATCAAGTCCGCCAATATGCGTAACCATAACCGCTGGATCGATTCTATTTTCAGCAGTCAAACGTAATGACTCAATCATATCATCTGTATTACCGCCTGTAGTTCCCATAACATGAGTAGAATTATAATGTACATCATAGAAATTCATTTTGGCGCTGAATTGATTATCCGTTGGACCCGCGAAGAAATTCAGACAGCCATCACGGCCTAATATCGCACTCGAAAGCTCTACAACAGCAGATACTGGAGCATAACAGAATACATCATCAAAACCAGTACCACCGCTAATGGCTATCAATTCAGCTGCTGGATCTGCCATTTTACCAGTATTAACAAAATGTAAATCAATACCGTTTGCTTTTGCTTCCGATTCAGGAAACAATAATTTTGCTCGTTCTAAACGCTCCTCATTTAAGTCAGTAACCACAATCATTGACGGACGAATATCACGGTGTAATGCATAAGTCAAAGCCCCTAATCCCATCGGTCCAGCACCGGCTAAAATAGCTAACTTACCAGCTTCCTTAATTCCCATCTCATGATGGTAAACACCCATTTTTGTATGGTAATTAGCATTAAAAGCACCAATACTGCAGGACATGGGTTCAGCTAAAGAAGCTTCATAATAAGCTCTTCCCTTATACTCCAACAGACAGCCAAGCTCCATAACCTCAGCAGGAATGATACAATAAGTAGCATCACCGCCAAAAAACTCATAAGAATAACCAGGACTCCACATCGTTCCTTTATAATTAAGCGCAGGCTGCAAGGTAAACTTCATTCCCGGTTTAAATTGGTGCTGATGCTTCTTTCCTACCTTTACAATATCGCCAGCCATCTCATGACCCATAATCGCTGGATGATCTGCTACATCTGGATGAACTCGCTTGTGTTGGGTGCCAAGAATCGCACATTTATACGTTGACATACAAACACTGTCGGATACAACCTTTACAAGAATTTCATCCTCTTTAATTTCTGGCAATTCAAATTCATCTAATCTTAGATCATTCGCTCCGTGTAATCTAACCGCTTTAGCTTTCATTTCAAAAACTCCTCTCTGTTTTAATTGTTGTTTCGAAACTTTAATTTTATATTAGCACATATTTTTAGTTTGTCAACTGTTGTTTCAACAATTTATCCTTGACTTTCAACAATTACGATGTTATCCTTCTATTAAAGACAGGGTAACTGCTACAGGAGGAACAATATTATGATTTACACGGTTACATTCAATCCATCTCTAGACTATATTATTCAAGTAGATAACTTTACGGTTGGAGCTATCAACAAAACTTATTTTGAAAAAATTCTACCGGGCGGCAAAGGCATTAATGTATCCATAGTATTATCTAATCTGGGGCATGAAAGCATTGCTTTAGGATTCATGGCTGGTTTCACAGGCAATGAGATTGAAAACCGCTTAAAAGATTACGGATGCGGTACTGATTTTATTCAAATATCAGAAGGTTTATCAAGAATCAATGTAAAGATGAAAGCTAATGAAGAAACAGAAATTAACGGACAGGGACCGCTGATTAGTAAGGATGAACTTGAAACATTATATGCTAAGCTTGATCAAATTAAAGCGGAGGATTTATTGGTGATTTCTGGCAGTATTCCAAGCTCTCTGCCTGACAATATGTATGAGTTAATTATGCAGCGGTTAAGTAATAAGAAAGTAAAAATCATAGTTGATGCAACCCGCAACTTAATGAAAAAGGTATTACCTTACCATCCATTTTTAATCAAACCAAATAATTATGAATTAGGTGAAATTTTCGATGTTGAATTAAAAACAAGAGAATCAGTCATCCCCTATGCAAGAAAATTACAGGAAATGGGAGCTGTCAATGTATTAGTTTCAATGGCTGGTGAAGGTGCTGTTTTAATAGATGAAAATGGTAAGGTTTATCAGCGGCAAGCACCAAAAGGACAGGTAATCAATTCCGTAGGTGCCGGTGATTCTATGGTAGCTGGTTTTATTGCTGGTTATCTTGAAAGTAATGGCGATTATGAAAAGGCCTTCTTAAAAGGTATTGCTGCTGGCAGTGCAAGTGCTTTTTCAGAAAATCTAGCTAGTAAGGAAGAAGTTAATGAGCTTCTAAAGAATGCCTAAAACTGACTGATATTAGAATTTAATTTATATTCAAAAAAAAACATCAATTTGATGTTTTTTAGTTTATATTTCCAGCCATTCATGACCCTGTTTGGCAAGCAAAGCAGCCGCTTCATCAGGCCCCTCACTGCCGGGCTGATACACATGGATTGGCAGAAACTCATTGACAGCCCGCTGTTTCAGCTGATCGACATATTCCCAGCTTGTTTCAATCTGATCCCATTGTGAGAACCACGAAGCATCACCTAAAGCTACTGCCATTAATAATCGCTCATAGGCTTCAGGCGTGTTAATGCGGTTGATTTCCTGACAGCTTTGACAGAAATCCATGCTGGCGGGAACGATCTCCTCGCTATTTCCCGGTTTTTTAATATTAAAGCGTACATATACCCCTTCGGTTGGCTGTATCTTGATGATCAGAATATTGGGATCAGCAGTTGGCAGCGGCCGTTTAAAAGTAATGATGATTTCCATTTCCCTGCGATCAAGCTTCTTGCCGGTACGAATATAAAAAGGTGTTCCCTGCCAGCGTTCATTATCGATAAACAAACGTAAGGCGGCATAGGTTTCGGTCTTAGAATCAGCGGCTACATCCTTCTCCTTCAAATAACCGTCATATTGCGCGAGAATTAATGTATCTTCCAGCTTTAAGGCGGATGCTTTCCGCAAATGCTTCAGCGCGTCAAGCTGACAGCGATGCATCTCCTCACGGCTGTTATCCCGCATAGGTTCCATCGCTACAATGCTTAGAATCTGAAAGAGATGATTTTGTACCATATCCTTTAATGCTCCGCTTTGATCATAATATGAGCCGCGGGTTTCAACACCAACTTCCTCCATTGCGGAGATTTGAATATTTTCGATATAATCATGATTCCAGATATTTGCAAAGATGGGATTCATGAAACGAATTGTCTGAATATTGCGCACCATTTCTTTGCCGAGATAATGATCTATATGATAAATTTGATCCGGTGCGAAAAAGGCTTCCAGCTGAGCATTTAATTCACGGGCTGAGGCCAGATCCTTGCCAAAAGGCTTCTCAATGACAACCCGGCCCTGCCTTGCGTCAGGCACATGCGTCAAACCTTTGGCAATGAGTTCAAAAAAGCGCGGCGCTACGGCAAAGTAAAAGATATGTTCATGCATATTATGTGCTGAATAAAAGGCATGCAGATCTGCATAAGCCGCTTCCTGAGTGAAATCCATCTGATAATAATACAGGTGCTTACAAAACTCTCTGAATGAGTCATCATTATATGGCAGTCTTACAAATTGTCTGATCCAGCCATTTGCGATTCCACAATACTCATCATGCTGATAATTGCGGCGGCCGATAATTACAATTTGAAATGCAATCAGCTGTTTAGAGACAAAAAGATTATATAAAGCCGGCAGCAGCTTACGATAAGTTAAGTCACCGGTACCGCCGAAGATGGTAAATGTATAGCTGTGGTTTTTAGTTAATGCTTCCATTTTTCAAGTCCTCTTTTCTTAATTTTATGATAACGCGGATGCTGCTTATTGAATACTCATATGCCTGACTTTTATGTTTCGATACTTATTATGTGAAGCGATAAGCCGTTTATGATGCTTTACTGGTTAATAAAGCGTGAACTAAGCCCACCGGCAGATAGAGAATCAATGAAAGCAGCAGGGTAATTTCATAGCCCAGCGAACTGCGGCTGTCAATTCCTTTATGGGTGATTCTTCCCTTTAATGAACCAAAGGCTATGCCGTAAACATTACCGGCCATGATAACATGAATCGCATGCATGATGGCATCCGCTTTGGCTTTTCCATATGTCTGATAGATGATGGCCTGTGCCTTAGGCGATGGTTTGCCCCGACTGTCCGCATAATGCTGAGCAAACAGAATAGCTGCCGCTTCATCCTCTGGGACATGATGCATAACGCCTGTTAGCAGTCCGCTGATTTCTTCACTGCTTAAGCCAGCCTCTAAGGCCATCTGGGTATGCGCATAAGAACACATCGCACAGCCATTAACTTCGGTTACAGCCAGCATGATTCGCTCTTTAAACGCCTGATCCAGCACACCGGCGGCTGCTTCCTTTTTCAATTTAGGCATGGCGCGGATTGCGTCCACAAGAATGCCATAGGCTTCCTTTAAATTATAACGCTGCTTTTGTGTCATGATTTCACCGGCTGATCACACAGATCCCTTTCAGCCCATTATAGAAGCGGCATCATAAAAACGTCAAACACAATGCACCAGAAAAGAAAAAGGTACCGTGAAGTACCTTTCATTCATTATTTCTTTAAGACTAGCAGATAACGATGTTCGCTGCCGCGAATGCAGCCATGCTCCGCAAGCTCTTGAGCTAATGTACATAATTGATCAAAATGTGATTCAACCTGAAAGCCGCCAAATTCCCATTCGATAATATGAGCAAAATAGACAAAAGCACCAACATCATAAAATTCAATCGGGGTAAATGCTTCATAGCCCAATTCAACATTGAATGACGCCTGCAACGCAAAGTGCATCGCATTTTGTAAATCAAAAGTCTTAGGATCAGGAAGCTCTTTTACACAGCCAAGCTTTGCGACTAAATCATCATCATTCTTGCCACCGACCTGCTGTGTAATAAAAGTACCGCCGGGCTTTAATATGCGGTATACTTCCTTAAAATCATAAGCCTCATGACGGTTAATAACAAGATCAAAAGAAGTATCAGGATAAGGAATATGAAGCTGATTTTCAATCTTACGCACCGTAATTCCTAACGGTTCAAGCCGTTCTTTACATAATTGTACATTGGGTTCATAACCCTCTGTGACACTGCATTGTGAATATGGATGATCAAGTGACAGCAGAAACTCGCCGCCGCCGGTCCCCATATCTAATAGCTGATGTTCAAAGCTTAAATAGCGGCGCAGTAATTGCTCATAATCCCATGGCAGCTGTTCATCCATCCATCTGCCTCTAATATGTGAAAAATTCCAGCCCTTGAAGCTTGCCTGTTCCTCAGCAAGCCATTGTTTTTTTAATTCAGTAAAATCCATTGGTAACTCCACCTTTCTTATAATTTAAAAGAATCAGTGCAGTTGACACGCCAATGCAAGTTTAGTTATCCGCAAACTCAGCGCAATCTGCTTGGCGGTTTTGAAACTGCACTGAGTTGTTATCTCGTAGAAGGTACATATTGAATCCTCTCTTTATGAATTTATTATAACATAGTCCTAACGATATTTATTCAGTAAATAAAAATTAACCGCCAGTGATAAAATAATGATTATAAGTAAGCTAATCAGCCAGAATGCTTTAAATATTATTAGACCAATCAGACATAAAATCAGCATCAGCAGATTGGTAATTAAATTGATCTGCAGTGTTTTCTTACGCTTTATCTTAGGCATTGATGATAGAACATACTTGTTTTGCTTTTCAATAATTTTCTGAGTTCGCTGCTGAGCGATATTCAGCTGTTCCTTTAGTGGGTTCATGCGATCACCTCCTTTTGAGCTGCCAGTACACCTTTCGCATAGTTCGATAAAAGCACGGCCATTAAACAGGCAAAGAGTACGATCCATGCGGAATGTGAAGCGAAGTTTTCAAAACACAGACCATATAATGCCTGACCGGCAGGAATGGCACACATTGTCAGTGTCATTACATAGCTGCTTACTTTACCCAGTAAATGAGTTGGCGTCTGTTCCTGCATGAAGGCTTGCGCTATAACATTAAATACAGCAATGAAGCTCATGCCAGCCAGCAATGACAATACAATCAGCCCATAGGCCAGATAAGCGTTAATCTCAGTTAAGATGCCTAATCCGATAGGAACCATTGCCAGACTGCCCAGCAATAAGTATTTATGTGAGATTTGAATCTTAAGTTTACCGGCATTATTGGCTGCATAGAGGCTGCCAATAATCATCCCAATAGCCAATGAGCTTTCCGCAAAACCATAAAGCTGTGAGCTTAAGCCTAGCTGAATCTTGATAATATAAGGCAAACCGACCTGCAGCATAGCAGTCAGAAACATATTCAAACCGGAAAGCAGGATCAAGAGTTTAAAAATAGCTGGATTATCATGAAGAATAAAACTGATTGCCTCTTTAAAATCTGCCTTTACTGTCCGAAAAATGGAGGCTGCGCGCGGCTGGCAGGTATATGGTATATGCAGAAACAGTTCAAGAATTGACGAACAGAAGAAACAGAAAGCACTGAGCAGGGCAATGACCTGAATCGGAAAGAAGCCATAAAGCAAGCCGCCTAAAATGGGACCTAACAGATTAGCAAGCGCATTGATCTGATAGACCACACTATTAGCAGCTACCAGATTATCCTTATCCGTAATTGAGGGAATGCTGGCTTGGACCGAGGGCTGATAGAAGGATTGAATCAGTGATAACAAAACCATAAATACACCAATCACCACTACTATATAAGAGCTGCCCAGACTGCAGACAAAAAGCAAAATCAGCAAAGCCGTGGCGAAATCTAAAATCACCATGATATATTTACGGCTTAACCGGTCAGAGACCATGCCGCCAATCGGTGATAATAAAATTGTCGGCAGCATGGATATTGCCAGAATACCGGCAAAAATACTGGCAGAACCAGTAAGATCTAAAACATATAAAGAGATTGCAAAGCGTAAAATTGAATTGCCAAAAATAGAAATGATTTGACCGATGACCATCATCGTAAAATCCTTGTGGAATAGTTTTTTATTCATAAAGTCCCTTTCTTTTAATACCGACTGTCGGTATGTATTTGATTAAAATTGAACTGCCCCTATTTAGGCAGTATATTCTTATAATATTCAATCATTGTCTGTTTTACTTCTTCATTGATAACCGGTAAGCCTAGCGTATCCAGTATCTTACCAATAGTTTTAACTTTATAAGCAAATTGTTCTTCACTCATCTCCCAAAACAGCGGGTTTGCCCAGACATTGGCTAATACCATGAAAATCTCAGCTGTCATCTGTACATCCTCTACCTGAGATGAGCCATCCTGTTTGGATTCTTCAATCATTGGAATCAGCATAGGAACACTATGTGTTATGGTATCCTGAATCATTTTCATCATGAAATTTGGTTCAACGGCTAATGGGGCTGTGAAGCGGTCAACCTCCTGCTTCTCAGTGTTGGAGAATTCATTCATCAATACCCAGCGCAGCTTCTGTAAGCCATTTAGATGCTTCAGCTCATAGACATCTACAAAGCTGTTACGCTTCATAAAGCTGTAAGTAGAAACCGCATCCACCAGTTCTTCCTTTGATTTAAAATGGTGATAAATCGCTCCCTTAGACATGCCGAGTGCATTCACAATATCCTGCATCGTAGTTTTTTCATACCCTTTCTCAGAAAAGAGCTTCAGCGATACTTCCAGGATTTTCTCAACAGTCTGTTCGGGATATTTATTTCGAGCCATATTCCACCTCCGAACCATATACATACCGTTGGTATGTATAGATACTATCATGGTTCTCCTACCCTGTCAACCTTATTTAAATATCTTCTTTTATATCAATACCTACATCGGCTTCAAATTCTTTGCCAGCCGATCAAGCATCCACTCAAGACGGCGCTTCCTGCCAGCTTCCGTTTTAGCGTCAAAATAGGCTCGGGCATACGTTTTCTTAACAGATTGCGGCATTTTAATGAAATTATGATAAGCCGCTGTATTTTCTTTAAGCTGCTTTGCGACTTCATCAAGCTGTTCATCAGAGATGGGCATTGGCGCATGATCCTGATCCCATTGACCGTTTTGTTTAGCTTCTTCTATCTTAAAAAAACCAAAAGAACTCATCAAACCTTCTTTTATCAATTTCTCACACAACGCTTTATTTTTAGCTGACCATTTGCTGTTTTTACGGCGCAAGGCGAAATATTTTATGTATGAATGTTCATCAAGACTTTTCATCTGTCCGTCAATCCAACCAAAGCATAGTGCTTCTTCCAGCGCTTCACTCGCTTTTAATGTTTTAATCTGCGCTGATTTGCCAAACCGCAGCCAGACACCGGCTTCTGAAGAGTGATGCTTTGACAGCCAATCCCTAAATGCCTGCCGTGTTTCAAAGGTTAATATTATCATCCCAACGTCTCCTCCATTTTCAATTTTTTTTGACATTCACTGCATTCTTTGTCATGAATTGAAATAATACCACCGCATTTAGGGCATGAATACAGCTGTTTCTGCCACGCCATAAATGCTGATAAACCATTTATTCTCACAAATTCACTATTACTTAAAAGACTTGTCTGATAACGCTGACGATAGCTCCGCTCCAAATTTTTTATCTGCAAACAAGGGTATTTCCCACATTCATAGCAATAACTAATACCCCTCTCTCTGACGCAGTCTTTTATTTTACATTTACGGCAATGCTCAGGCTTATTTTGTTCATGATTCAAACAGCCGGCACATGGCTTTTTATGATAACAATGCTTATAACAAACCATACAATTCATCCCACAGGGCGTAAACATATTTGTATCGATATCCGTATCAGGCATTTTCATAGCGAAACTCCTTTCCTCTATCCTCAGTGTATCATAAAGCTTTGCTAAATCAAGAAAATGATTTTCTTCATCAATCAATTCATGCCATTGGACCTTTGATGCTTGAAAACGAAAGTTCCTATAATAATAAAAAGTCCTGATTGGACTTCTTAATTCACATAATAAAGTAATGAACCGCACTGATAACCGTCCCTAAAATCACTGACATAATAACCATTGGAATCGCTGATTTTTTATCTTCCTTCATAACCATAATGATGGTCGGCAAAGCCAGTGCCAATCCGATGATGCCGCCCTTAAGCCACCATGCTATACCATATAAATCGATATTAATAATCACAAAAGGCAAAACAAAATAGAATACAAAAGCAGAACTGATAGAAAATTTATCCAATTTCATTTTGATCATCGGCAGAATATCAATCAGCCCGACAACGATACCCAGCAACGCGGTTAATAAAATTTCTTGAAACATAATTTCCTCCTTATTGTCGATATTTTTCAACCCTACATATAATTAGACAATAAGAAAGCTATATTGTGACAACAAATAATGCTTTTTTAATCAAAACGTTCAATCTTTACCGTTGCAATCGCTGATTGTCCTGCTTCACCGCTGATCAAATCCTGCATCGCCGGCACAAGCATCATGAAACCGTCCTGTCCATAGCGTTTATCATAGCCCCTTGCATATGCTTCCTCAACGAATATATGTTGAACTTGACCGACAACCATAGCAGTAATCTGAGCACCGCTTAAATCCATTACCTCTTTTAAAGTACATTCCATGTTTAGAAAAGCTTCCTTAATAATTGGTGCATGAATTGTTTCAGCGTGTTCCAAAGTAAAATTCCCAACTTGAAATTCATCAGCTTCATCCTCATTTTGATTAATTGTCGCAATCAGCTGATCATAATAACGGATTGGCAGAAAGTTGATACAAAAGCATTTGTCCCGCATAATATTCGCATAAGTATGCGTTTTTTGATACAAACCGCCCATCACCGCAAAAAAGGCGGTTTTATCGCCATGAAAACAACTCCAAGCATGAAAGCAGACATTAGGTTCACCATTTGCTTTCCAAGTAGTGATGGCAAATAAAACTGATGGAATCGCCGATGTTGTTTCAAGATGTGAAAACAAATCAAATTCTTCAGGATATGCAGATTTAAAATATTGTGGAAAAGCCGTGCCAATTTCAATTTTCATTTTGAGTTTCCCTTTCCTGATCAGCGCATAATCAGATAAGCTTTATTACAGCCGTCATGTTTTACCTTATAAATTAATAATAACACAATAATGCCCTTCACATGATTAAATCCGGATCGTATGACCCGGATTCTCTGGTTAAAGGATATATTCAGCTTAGGAGGCAGTCAGTGTTTGATTTTTCTGATGCAACCTGCCTATGTTTATAGAATGTCTGAACAGCCTTATTTAATATTTTCTTCATAGCACTTTTTGAGCGCTTTGCACATTCCCTGCAGCTGCTCATAATGACAGGCAATATTCATGCGCATAAAGCCTTCATTGCCAGAGCCGAATTCTGTGCCTGATGAATAAACAATGCTGTATTTTCTAAGCAATTCCGCAAGCTGATCACAATTCATATGCCAATCATTGAAGTCCAGCCAGAATAAGTAAGAGGCTTCCGGTTTAGTTAAAACAATATCCATGCTGTTTTCTTTAAAGAATTTGACGGCATAATCTTTATTGCGCTGTAAATACTGCTGGAGCTCGCTGATATAATCATCACAAAGATTGAGGCCGGCTGCCATTCCCACCAAGGCTAGATCGATGATTTCAACGCGGGCATTCATTGCGGCTGCCTCATATTGTGCTTTTAAGCGCGGATTAGGGATGACGGTAACTGCGGTTTTTAAGCCGGGGATACTGAATACCTTACCGCTGCTGGTTAAAAGAATGCAGTTATGCTTTGCTTCATCACCAACGCTTAATATTGACACGTGCTTTCTGCCATCATAATACACATCAGAATGAACCTCATCACTCAACACAAGAACATCATGAGCATTGCATAATTCATACATCCGCTGCATTTCCTCACGCGTATAGCCACGGGATGTCGGATTGCCTGGATTACATATAACCAGCATTTTGACTCTTGGGTTTTCAACCATTGCTTCTAATTGCGGAAAGTTGATCGTCCATTCACCCTTTTTACGATCATACAGCAAACGATTTTCAAAAATCATCCGGCCATTATTTTTAGGTACGTTATATAAGTGTCCAAAGGTTGGCGTTTGAATGACCACTCCGTCACCCGGCGCCGTAAACGCGTCAAGCAAGACCTTATAAACAGCCATTAATGATGTGCCTGGAAATACCTCTTCAGGTTTGATGCCAAGACCATAATGGCGGTTTTGGTAGTTTGCGAAAGCTTCTAAGAAATAGCTTTTATCTGCGCAGTAAGATAAGATACCCTGATCAATTTTGTCATGCAGCGCTTTTTGCACCTCAAATGGCATTTTGAAATCAGTATCCGCCGTACCCATTGGAAAATCAACCCCAAAGCCTTCCCCATCCCACTTCCAAGTATTTGTATTTCTGCGATTCAAAGGCGTATCAAAATTGTTCATCTTTTTCACACTTTCTTTATTGTTTAATACTTATTCAGTTACTTTGGCTTTAACCGGTGTCAGATCGACGAAACGTTTGCCGTTTTTAAAACCGATGCCAAAGATTGACAGTCCGATAGCAGCTGCGGCACAGCCCCAGCTAAATACATTATAAGGCAGTGCGTCAAGTGTTGAAACACCGCTGAGCGCAGCCAGGAAGATTGCCGTATCACACCAAGGAATGCAGGTTAAGAACTGTGTACTTGCGGTTGCGCAGCTTGATACTAGGTCCATGCTGTCCATTCCCTCTTTTTCAAATTTTTCAATAAATAAATCTTTTGACATCATGGTTGCTAAAAAGGAGCTTGATGTCATTGCCACTACTAACCCAGAAACAAAAACTGAGGAAGTAACCAGCATTGGGCGGCTCTTTACCTTACCGAAGATTGATACGGCAATAACATCGATAGCCTTTGTTTCAAGTAAGATCGTGCCATACATCGTAGCGACAATAACCAGCAATGCCGCGTTGATCATACTCATCGCGCCGCCGCGGTTAACTAGATTTAGGAAAATATCATTAAAGCCATTTTCCGCAATGCCTACGGTACCGGTTAAATTAAAGCCATTATATAACGCGTCCAAGCCATTCACAAAAGAGAAGCCATTGAAAATCATGCCAAAAATCAAACCAATCAGTGAGGTCAAGGTTAAGGTCATCAGGATCGGCTTCTTTTTAAATGTCAGAAAGAAGACAAATACCATCGGCAGGATAACCAACGGATTAACATTAAAAACAGCTGCTATTTCCTGACGGATCAGTGCCGCCGATTCAAGATTTCCGCCAACCGCAGTATTGGCAAAACCAAGAATCGCATAAACAACAGATGCGATAATGATCACCGGTATTGCATAGTGCGCCATTCGTTTAATCATCGTTACTGTATCCACATCTGCCAAACTGGCTGATACATTGGAAGTATCACTCATTGGTGAGAGAATCTGTCCGACATGTGATCCAGAAGCAACGGCGCCTGCCACAATGGCCATCGGCACTCCCATGCTTTGGGCAATTGAAAGCATAACGACCCCCACCGTGCCGGCTGTACCCCATGATGTTCCGATGATGCATGATACAACCGCGGTTATTATAAAGGACAAAACCACCATTAAGTTTGGTGAAATGATATTGATTAAATAATAAATGATTGTCGGAATGGTGCCGGAATATATCATTGAGGCAACAAACATACCAATTGCTAGAATAATCAAAAAAATTTCTACAACACCGCGCTGACGGTCCAAAATCGGTTTCATAATTTCATCCCAGCTATAACCGCATTTAACAGCAATCGCCATAGACCATACAATTGCGATCACCAGTGCTGGAATGATAGAAATATCTGCCTGAACAGCTAAAATAATCATTCCTAACAAAACTGCTATCATCGAAAGTGCTTCCAGCAAACTTGGTCTATTTTTCTCTCTTACTTTCTTTTCTTTTTCCATCTCACTAATCCCTTTCTTCTTGTATATTAACTTTTTCATCGAATTAATCTGATAATGCCAGCATCTGTACAGCATGTTTCATAGCTATTATTTGTTAAAACACGCTTATTCATCCAACTTCACACAGAACCTTAAAGCCTTCACTGGAATGCTAACCTTTAATAAATTCAGCATAATTGTTCCAAGCAATGACAAGCCTATTGATTTCACTGCTTAGTATAAAGAAATGACGGCCTTGCTAACACCGCCGTTAATTCAATAACAAATCAGCTGTCACCTGTAAATATGGGTGACAGCAGATAATTTATCGCATCTTGAAATTATCTTCCATTTAATTCATTTCTGAAATGTTTACCCGTCTTTATTATAGTAATAAATCTTGCTTAGTCAACGATTTAGCATTGAAATAATTTCATGTATTATCAACAAATTGCCAGCCTATCGATCCACAGCTTCAATCCTTTTTCATAAATTATTACTTCCTCACTAAATTGATTATCATGCAGCTGAATCATTAAATGCTGATGAATGCAAAAATCTAAAACGTTAATCATACCCTAAAGAAATTAAAGATTTACCAAAAACGGCTTGATGGCAATGCTGACTGCCGCTGCCTATAATAAAGTCATACAAGGAGGTAAGGGATATGCAATTTGAAGTTCTATATCTAAGCAGTGTATTTTTGGCAGGACTATTCTCCTTTTTCTCACCCTGCATCGTTCCGCTATTACCCGTTTATTTTTCCGTTTTTGCTTCGAGTGACGGTTTGATGCTTCAAGATGGTTTACTTCGAAAAAAGCAGATCATGATCAAGAGCTTATTGTTTGTTTTAGGCATATCAGCTTGTTTCATCCTGCTGGGCTTTGGCGCCGGTATCCTCGGTTCGTGGATCAGCAGCCGCTGGTTTCGCACAGCCATGGGTATTATCATCATTCTGTTAGGTCTGCATCAAACGGGTTTGATTCACTTTCCATTGCTCTATCGTGAAAGAAAAATTGAGCTGAAGACAGCAATCAAAAATACTTACTTAAAAACATTTTTATTAGGCTTGACTTTCAGTTTTGGCTGGACACCTTGTATCGGCCCGATACTAGGCGCTATTCTCAGCTTGTCAGCCGCCGGCGGCAAAGTGACCTACAGTATCTTTTTGATGATGGTTTACGCATTGGGTCTGCTGATTCCTTTTTTAATTCTCGCTGTGTTTTCAGATACCTTATTGATTAAACTTAAAATTCTGAACCGGCATCTGGAAACCATTAAAATCATCGGCGGTGTAATTTTAATTTTAATGGGTCTTATCTTTTTAAGCGGGCAGTTTAACCGACTCGCCGCGTTATTTTATTAAGGAGCAAAACTATGAAAAAATATCGATTTATATTAGCACTAACATGCCTTGCCTTAACCGGCTGTCAAAAGGCAGCAGTGATGAATATCGCAGAAGATTCAGCATCGTATGATTTGCTTGATCTCAATGAGCAAAAGGTGACGCTGAGTGATCTGCAAGGCAAAAAGGTTTATATCAAATTTTGGGCAACATGGTGTCCGATCTGTCTTGGCGGTTTAGAAGATGTTCAAGCTTTAGCATCAGAAGATCATGATTTCGAAGTCGTAACAATAGTTACGCCAAATGCGAATGGTGAAAAAGATACTGATGCCTTCATTGATTGGTTTCAGGGACTGGGAATGGACCAGCTGCCGGTATTGCTTGATGAAAATGGAAGCCTGGCAGAAGCATTAAATGTTCGCGGCTTCCCTACTTCTGCCTTTTTCGATGCCGGCGGAAATTTGATTAAAGTTCAGCCTGGTCATCTGGATAATGATGCAATTACGTCATTTATGGATTCGATTGAATAGTCAAAAAGGAGGTTATTATAATGAAAAAGAGTTATACTATTTTTAACCGATTAAGTATTTGCTTACTGCTGATTGTCAGCGGCTGCACGGCAAAAGCTGTTCCGTCTGACATCCAAAGAAATGAAACGATGGAGGAAACAAAAATGAATGTAAAAGAAGAAGATAAGCGAACCATTTATTTAGCCGGCGGCTGTTTTTGGGGAGTTGAAGCCTTTATGAAGCAGCTGCCTGGCATTTATGATACGGAAGTAGGTTATGCGAACGGGATTACGGAAGAGCCGACTTATCAGCAAGTATGTACCGGAACTACCGGACATGCAGAAACCGTTAAAATTTCTTATGATCAATCTAAAATCACAGCCGAAGAGGTTTTAAAGGGTTATTTCAAAATCATTGATCCAACCCTTGAAAATCGTCAGGGAAATGATTTTGGTGCCCAATACCGCACCGGGATTTATTATCTTAATGATGACGACAAAATAATCATTGATCAGGTTATTGAAGATCAGCAGACACATTACAGCAAACCAATCGTCACTGAAGTGAAACCATTAGAAAACTATTATCCCGCAGAAGAATATCATCAAGATTATTTGGATAAAAACCCTAATGGCTATTGCCACATTGATTTAAGTAAAGCTGGTGAATTTATCGAAGAGGAACAGTTAAACAGAAAAAATGTTGATTTGGCTTCACAAATCAAGGCAGAAAATTATCCAATTCCTTCCAAAGAGGAATTATTAAAAACATTAACACCTATACAGTTTGCCGTTACGCAAAATAATGATACCGAAAGACCTTATACTAATGAATATGCTGATAACTTTGAAGAAGGTATCTATGTTGATATTGTCAGCGGCGAACCGCTCTTTTCATCAGCCGATAAATTTCAATCAGGCTGCGGATGGCCGAGCTTTACCAAGCCGATCATTGATGAAGTGATTACTGAGCAGCAGGATAATTCCTTTAATATGAATCGAACTGAAGTTAGAAGCCGGGCAGCTGATATTCACCTAGGTCATGTCTTTGATGATGGGCCAAAGGATAAAGGCGGACTGCGTTATTGTATTAATAGCGCGTCAATCCGTTTTATTCCTAAAAAAGATCTAAAAAAAGAAGGCTATGACTATTTGAATATCCTGTTTGAGTAATTAATGGGTGTAGGAATGAAGTAATTGTATCCTGCACCCTTTTGCTATACAATGAGAATGAAGGTGATCATAATGTATACACTGCTTGTAGTAGATGATGAAAAAATCATCCGTCAAGGAATTGCCAGATTAATCAATCTAAGACAGATCGGCATCGATACCATCTATGAGGCTGACAATGGCAAAATGGCCCTTGCGCTTATGGCAAAGCATCCGATTGATATAATATTAGCTGATATAAATATGCCGATAATGAATGGACTCGAATTTTCAAAAATAGTAAAACAAAACTATCCCGCATGCCGGATTGCATTAATTACTGGCTACGACTATCTTGATTATGCCATCCAAGCAGTAAAAATCGGTGTAGATGATTACATTCTCAAGCCTGCCTCTAAGGATGATATCCAAGCTTTACTGATGCATATGGCAGAAAATCTTCAGAAAAATAAAAAGGCTCATGAATTAGAGCGGACAGTCGAAAAATTGCAGGGGGCTTTCAGTCATCAAGGAAGCAAATCAATCAAAGATCAACTGATGGATGTTATCCGTGAAAACCTTGAAAATCAAGACTTTTCCCTGCAGCAGCTCGCTTTTGACATGGGTTATAATATCAGCTATCTAAGTTCAATCTTCAAACAATATTTTGGGATGAGCTTCCGTGATTATCTATTGGAACAGCGATTGGAAAAGGCAAGACTGCTGATGCTGACAACCCAGATGAAAAATTATGAAGTAGCGGAAGCGGTTGGTATTAAAGACGCTAATTATTTCAGCACCTGCTTTAAAAGAAAATATCATGTTACAGTGACTGAATTCAGAAATGGCAGGCTTTTATAATGAAGAAGCTAAAAAAACTGATTCATCGCTTTGATTTCCAAATAAATGCTTTTTATTTTAGTGCTGCGGTACTCATTATTGCTTTGATCAGTATACCAATCTATTATTCAGTTTCCCAGCTGCTGATTAATGAAAGTATCGTATCTACACAAAATGTATTAGAAATGAGCAGTATGAATATTGAAACATATATTGATAAAACAAAAGCTGAAGCATCAGTATTTGCTGAAAATCTGACATTGCAGGCTTATCTGCAAAACCAGACAGATGATTTGTCTGATATAGAACATTACATTCAGTCTATATTAAATCATGATGATTATATTCGTTCAGTGATCATTGTCGCCAAGGATGGAAGAATCATTTCCAATGAACAAGATATGGGCATGACAACCTCAGCGGATATGATGGAAGAAGATTGGTATAAGAACGCGATTCATAATACGATGCCGATTCTTACTGGTGCAAGAATGCAGTCATTCTCATCCGATATGAATGATATTGTAATCTCAACAAGCACAGAAATTAAAGATGCTGAAGGGAATAATCTTGGTGTGCTTTTAATCGATATGGATTATCATGTGATTGACCATTATCTGCAGGCTGTTGAAATGGGAGACGGCGGTTATGTGTACATCATCAATCAAAATGGACAGCTTGTTTATCATAAAGATCCTGATTATATAAAAGATCTCTCGAAGCAAAAGGAGCTGCAGGCTCTGCTCTCTAAAGGCAGCTGTTTCGATGAAAAAAACAATCTGCTGATCCATCAGACAAAGATAGACCATACAGATTGGACACTTGTTGGTGTTCTGCCGATGAATACGTTAAGTATCTTAAAGCGTCAGTTAATGGAACATGTAATTTTCATTATTATCATCATTTTCTTAGTGGTGGTTCTGATTGGCCGAACTTTTCTTGGCCGTCTGTCTTCTCCAATGAAAAAGCTGGAAAAGGGTATGCTTGAGATTGAACAGCTCTCTGAAATACAGCTGCCGGATCGAAGTTATTATGAAGTAGAGGCTTTCACTAACAGCTATAATTTAATGATTCGTAAGATTAAGAACTTAATGCGTGAATTAACGGCAAATGAAGAACGCTTAAAAGAAGCAGAAATCAGTGCGCTGATTGCGCAGATTAATCCACATTTTCTATATAACACATTAGATACGATTATATGGATGGCAGAATTCAGGGATTATGAAAAAGTAATCTCATTGACAAAATCATTAGCTGCCTTTTTCCGGCTTTCTTTAGCCAATGGAAAAGAATTGGTTTCATTGAAGGATGAGCTGGAACATGTAAAGCAGTATTTATTGATTCAGCAGGAACGCTATGGGGAAAAACTGACTTTCGCCATTAAAGTAGATAAAGCAATTCAGGATATTCTTATACCTAAAATCACTTTACAGCCAATCGTTGAAAACAGCATTGATCATGGTATTAAAAATTCTGAACGCAGCGGTCACATTGAAATCTGTGCTGAATATACTGATGAAGAAGTCAACCTGTTGATAAAGGATGATGGTATTGGCTTTGATCCAGCCATTCTGACAGCAAAGACTAAGGGTGTAGGCTTACATAATGTTGAACAGCGCATTAAGTTGTATTATGGAGAAAATTATGGCTTGACAATAAGCAGTAAACCGCAGGCAGGCTGTACAGTAATCATTCATATTCATCGTTTCTTAAAAATGCGATAAAAGAATTAACAGCATGAAAAGAACGCACTGACTATAAGATCGGTGCGTTCTTTTATATGCAGAAAAATATCCACTTTAATTTCTAATGGTTTGATCATATAGAATTGACATATCTTTCCCTCAAACAATTCCACTCAAATACATTAACCAATGCTTTTCGCCAATAATCCCAGTCATGATTCCCCGCTTCTTCAACATAAGTATATGCGATGTTATTTTGATTTAATATGGAAACAAACTTGCGGTTTATATCAATCAAAAAGTCATCCTTACCACAGCTTAAATAATACTGCTGCTTAGATTGATTGGAGAGAAGCGGTACTAGATCATATTCGCTTATCAGCTGTGCCTTGGGCTTGTTTAAATAATCAGGCAGCTTTGCATCTAAATAGCGCACAAATGTAATACCATAAGAAAGATCTAAGGCGCCGGACAAACTGAATACAGCGCCAAAAATATCAGGACGTTTCATACCATTATATAATGCCCCGTAACCACCCATGCTGTTACCGCCGATGAGCGTATGTTCACGATTTAGTGAGAGTGCGTATTCTTTTTGGATATACTTAACCAGCTCATTGCATAGAAATTCATGGGCTGCATCGACATAAAAGCCATTACCCATAGCAGGCAGTATGACAGCTGTCTGATAATGATCCGCCAGCTCACTCAATGTTGATTTTGATAGAAGTACAGAAGGCTCCTCCATCGCTCCATGCAATAAGTAAATCGTATCCATATCAGCAGTGATGCAATCAGGAAGCAGAACATAAACACTGATATCTGCTTTTAATGATGCTGATGGAACATTGAATTGATTCAAAATCACAGGATCATAACCCTAATTCCTTGGGATTCCAGACAGGTTTTCCGCTATAAGTTTTCACTGCTTCGCTCCCATTTAATACCCGAATCGCACCAGCCGCCATTGCTTCCATTTCAAATTCACCCGGGTACGCGCTGACAGGCGCAATCCATGAACAGCTTTGACGAATCGATTCAACAAGTTCTTGGCTATGAACGATACCGCCGCTAAGCAGAATACCGTCAGCTTTACCTTGTAAAACGGCAGCCATAGCGCCAATTTCCTTAATGATTTGATATTTGAATGCATCCCAGACAAGCGCCGCGTATTGATTGCCTTCTTCGGCCAGTCTGACTACCTCTCTGGCATCACTTGTATTAAGATGGCTTACGAACCCGCCAGTTTTCGTACAAAGGGCTTTGGCTTCTTTTTGGCTGATGCCTGAAAAACACAGATCGATGATTTCTGATGCAGGAACATTCCCGCAGCGTGTCGGTGCCATCGGTCCTTCACCGCCGACAATATCATTGCCATCGATCATTTTCCCATAACGATGAGCTGAAACTGAAACACCGCCGCCAATATGACATACAATAAAATTGCATTCTTCAACCTTTTTATGCATGGCAGCAGCATGCCGGATCGCTGTTTCTTTCAAATTTAACGCATGTAAATGAACATTGCGGTAAACACCCTTAATCCCGGTAAGTCTTGCGACAGCTTCCAGCTCATCGGTATCCGGTGGATTAACCACATATGCCGGAATGCCATATTCCTTTGCGATATCATTCGCTAATAAGGAACCCAATTGGGCTGGATGAACAACCCCATTAGCGCCCTTTTCAGCATGCGACAGCAAAAGATCATCAATGATATAAACACCGCCTTCAACCGCTAACAAACCGCCCCCGCGGCCGACCACCGCTGATAATGATGACAAATCAATGCCATTCTCTTGAAGCGCTTCTAAAATCAATGCCGCCCGATATGGTTTCTGCTGCGTCAGCTGTGCAAATGCCGCCAAATCTTCTGCAGCATGAACAATATTTTTTGAAAAGACTTCTGTTTCATCATCAAATACGGCCACCTTAGTAGAAGTCGATCCAGGATTGATCGTTAGAACCCGATACTTAGCCATGATGTTTAGCTCCCGCCGCTCTCAATGCAGAAATCACGATATTGCCTTTGATTTCAGCAACTGGTGCACCGCGCGAACAGTCACAGACAACCTTATTAAAGCCCTGCAGCATCGGCCCATAAGCATTGGCTTTGCCAAATGTTTGAATTAATTTTACCGCAACATTGCCGACATCTAAATTGCTCCAAACAAGAATGTTTGCCTTGCCTGCAACCTTTGATGCCTTTTTTACTTTCTTGGCTGCTACTTCCGGCTTTATAGCGGCATCGAGCTGAAACTCGCCGTCGATGGCTAAATCAGGCCGCTTTTCATTGGCAATCTTCACCGCCTGAGCTACCTTATCCACCAATTCACCTTGTCCTGAACCTAATGTTGAATAAGAAATCATCGCACACCGCGGTTCCCAATCCAAGAGTGCTTCCATTGTATCACACGCTGAAATAGCAATATTAGCTAATTCTTCAGCGGTTGGATTGGTTGCGACAGCACTGTCAGTAATAGCAAGCAATGACCCCTCACTGCCTTCATAATTCGGTATGTCACATAATCCAATCGATGAAATATTTGATATTCCGGGCTTCATGCCAATAATTTGCTGAGCACTAAACAGCACATCACCGGTTGTAGTATCAATACCGGCAAAAGTTGCCGCTGCCTCATCAACGGCCTCCATCACCAAGGCAAAGTTTAACGGATCACTCAGTCGGCGGCGAAGTGCCTTCTCTTTCAACAAAGTATTGGGCAGTGAAACATATTTCTGAATGAGTTCATTTTGATAAGCTTCATCCTGCAAATCGACAAAGGTAAATACCGAAGCATCATAGCCTCTTTCAATTGCCAGCTGCTTTAGCTCTTCACGATTGCCTACCAGCACGGGAATAATTGTACCTTCTTTTCCGCATTCATAGGCTGCCTGCATAATTTTTTCATTTGTTCCTTCAGGAAATGCTACCTTCTGCGGATTTAATTTTGCTTTATTATTTAGTATTTCTAAAACTGACATAATGCCTCCTTAATTTAAGAAAGGCATCTTTACGATACCTTTCATAATATTTACAGTTCTGCTTCTACCTTATCCACTAAATCTTTAACAGTCTTACAGGTCGCAACCGTAGGCAGCGGAATTAAAACATCTAACTCATTTTCAATCAGTGAAGCTAAGCCTACCATTAAAATCGATGCGCCGCCTAAATCAGCTTTAAAATCAGTATTTACTGACAGCTCATCAATTGTTTTACGAAAGGTAACGGCTACACACTCCAGCACTTTATTTTCTAACGCTTCTCTTGTCATAGTATCCTCCTTACTGCTGCGCTTTCTTTTTCGCTAATTCTTCTTGATCTAATTCAAAAATAACGGTTTTGTACGTACTGCCTGGCTGGCCTCTTTCAATAATTTTGGCTTTTACAGGTACTGGCATTAAGGCCCATAATTCTTCGGCATTTTCTTTAGTAACCCCTTGTACGATAGCATTCTGAGATGATCCGTCCATAGTGACGCTGGTTAATGCATATGGCATCAAATCCGCATTCTCAGGTTTGGCATTAAGAATCGCCGGCAGAATAATAGTCTCAATGGTACCTTTGCCTGACATTTCAACCCATTCCATTTCATCACAGCCGCATTCGTTGCAAGCATAATGAGGCGGCCATTCTATATGTCCGCAGGCCTTGCATTTTCTGCCATAAATCTTTCCTGCTTCTAAACCTTCATAATATTTCTTAACCGCCATCTCTAATTTGATCGGTGAATCCGTTACCACAGCCGCCTGATCGTCTTTTCTTAATGCCTCATCAGTGCGTAAAATGATGGCTGCCAGATTCTGCCCGCCGCCAAAGCCGCGTAGCAATGTCGTCTTCGGAAGCTTCTTCACTTGTCTTTCACCGGCTAAACCGCGCATTTGCAGGACAGCTTCATAAATATCGGCTAAACCGCTGGCAGCATGAGCGTGTCCAAATGAGGTACGTCCGCCATTGGTATTGATTGGTTTATCACCATCGTAGGCCGTTCTGCCCTCAACAAAATATTTCCAGCCTTCACCTCTTGGCATATAACCGCTGGCTTCCGCCGCAATCAGCTGACTTGAAATGATAAAGTCATTCGCATATAACAAATCAATTTCTTCAGGCTTTACACCCGTCAAATCATAAACTTGGCGGATTGCTTCTTCTGTACCGCGGATTTCAAGATGCGGTGTATTTCCTTCACAGGCAGCACTTCCGATACCCAGCACCTCAATCGGTGTATGCGGCAAATTATGTTTGACTGCCCATTCAGTTGAAGCAACGATAACCGCCGCGGCGCCATCACATTTTAGCTCCATGCCAGATACACGCAGCATATGGCCCATCTTAGGATTGAATTGAGATCTCATAAATGTCTGTACATCCATTCCCATTTGCTTAGCCATTTCCTCATAAGGTACCTGATTCACGGCTAATGGATTTTTTGAAGCATTTTTACGGCTTGCCAATGCCATACCGATCATTGCGCTGTCCATTTCTTCCTCAGTTAATCCATACTGTCTTTGATAAGTTACTGCCGGATCATCAAAGCAAATAACAGGCCCTGACAGCATCTGACGGGTATAAGCGCGATCATAAATCCAAGCGGTAGTCTCTAATAATTTATCCATCGTGAATTTTTCATGCACATAGGCAGGCATTCCCTTTACCGCGATACCATCCGCAAATTCAACACAGCCGGATAATACACAATTATACTTGCCGCTGGCAACTGCATTAACCGCTTGTTCCAAAGCTAAATATCCTGTGCAGCATGCCTCTGAATGGTGAATCGAGCCCTTGCCCTTCATACCAAACCAATTAGCTACCTGCATATTCGGTGTAATATAATCAGAGCCGTTCAGCGGGCTGGCCTGGCCATGGAAATAAAAATCAACTTCTTTTGGACTTACACCTGCATCCTCCATCGCTTTTAATGCCGCGTAGCCGAATAATTCACCTTCGGTCAAACCATTTGTCTCAGGATTATCCATTGTGTACATAAAAGGTGTACAGCCTACGCCAATAATTGATACACTGCGGCTATACGGATTAATCGTTGTGCTGTTTGCTACTTTTCCAGGTTTCATGTTTTTTTCCTCGCTTTCAACCAAAAAATTCGCTTGTAAATAGTGGAACTATTTCTAATTTAATTCTATTTATTTTTCAGCATCGCTGCAATGTGACAGGATAGAAACATAAACCAATATAAGCAAACAAAAAGTGTGCGCCAGCACACCTTGTTTATTTACCAAGCATTTCTAAGGTTAATTCGATTTTCATGATCTCTGTACCATTGCGATAATCACAGTTCATGATTGAATCAATGCGATCCAGCCGTTTATACAATGTATTCTTATGAATACAAAGAGCATCGCAGATCAATGCAATTTCCTTTGGATATTTCAAATATTCTTTTAACGTCTCCACAAGCTCCGTTCCATGTCTTTCATCATAGGCGATTAAATCTAACACTGGCTTATATAGAAATAAACTAATATCTTCCTGCTTTAAATATGAAATCATCGACTTAGTTTGATATTCTTCAAATGTATAAAGATTTTTTTGATTATCTGTCTGCAGAACAGCATCCAATACCATTCTTACCTCTTTCATATGTTTGTGAATATCAGCAAAATCCGTGAATGGTCCAGTCATTGCGCCAATCAGATTTTGACTTTCTAAACTCATATTCCAGCCTTCCATTTCATCAAAGGTAAGAAGCTCATCTTTATGTCTGCTGATTAAGAAAAACACCCGATCTTCTTTAAATACATAAAAGCTATTGCGGAAGGTATTGCGAATCGATTCAGCAATTTTATCCTTATGCAGACTTTTAATCTCTTCTATATTGGAATCAACTTCAAGCAGATATAAATTATATCTCAAGTCATAGCCATAGATATTCAGCCGCATACGCACATCCTCAACATCAACTTTTGCATCCGATAAGATTAAAGAAAATATGTAGTTGTAGTAGGTACCCTTATTGAATAAATAAAAGTTTCTTTTAGCAAGCTCAATGCTGATCATTTGTGAGAAGAGCGGCAGAAATTCTAAATAGTAATCTTTCCGATCATATTCCGGCTGATTGGAATAGATAATTAAATAAGCAACCTTGATCTTGTTTACTATAACAGGCATATAGTACGCAATCTCTTCTTCTTTTACCTTGAAATGAAAGGGCGCGTTGGCATGAAGCATGGCTTCTAATAAACCATTCTTTTTAAAATATTCGAGCATGCTTTTGTTGTAGCCTTCACCATAATGAGCATCATCAGAAAAGATTGATTTACCGGAGATCGGTTTATAGGTTTCAGAACGGGCAATGAAACGGAAGGTTGTATCCAGTAATGCAATCGGTTCTTTAAAAAAATCAGAGATCATTTCAATCATCAATTGGATACCGCCATCAGAGGCAACAACGTCCAATAGCTTCTGCATGATGTAGCCAATCTTGAATTGATTATGAAATTCAGCCTCAAGATTAAGAAATCCTTTGGAAAGTTCTTTCTGTTCATTCAGCAATATAGCATTCCCCTTCATTGCGGGCTGCTTAGAATCAGGTTGTCCTTCAGTGTCATTGATCACAATGACAGCTATGTTTTCAGCAAAGGATACATAAGGGACATCACTTAATCGAATCACATACAATACGGTATCATCATCGGCTATCAGTCCTCTGTAAAGTGTTCGCAAATACCAATATTCTTGATAAAGACTGCTTGTGTTAAGCAAATGATAATCAGCTTCTTCAAAACACTGCAAGACCTTTTTCCATGAAATCATAACTTTCTCCTTGCACTTAGCTTTATATCCTTCATTATAAACTAAATAAAATCAAATAGTTCAATGATTTGATGTATAAACTGATGAATTAATTGCTGGCAGAATCACTGTACAAGATGATAACCTTAAATAATTTCCATTTACATTACTTAAACAAGTTTGATGAATCAATAATGTGACCAACTCAATTTGCTAGACAGTGTCTGGCAATTTAGATATTTCAAATAAAGCAACCTCATATTTTGGAGATTTGCTCGAGAAAATCCTTTCCCAAATCTATTTGTAAGAGTCTTTGATAGTGTAATTAATTGTTTTTTTCCATATTCGCCTCGCTCGGATTTTAACTCATCCTCAACTATGGTACGCCCTATATTCCAATATGCATTAATTAATTCATTATTAATATTTTTAATAACATTATTTCTAGCATTTGTGATGATACTAGTGATTTCATTTACCAATGCCTCATTTTCTAACAAATTATTTTCCACAAACAAATCCCCCTTTCAATATTAGTTATCCTTATTATACCCTTATTTCGATCCGTATTGTACATTCTTTCTTCAATCGCTGATTAGTTTCAAACTTACTTTTAAGCAGGGCTCTGGCTTCATGTATTGCAGATAAAGGAAAGAAATCATTCTTGCCATATCTTGCTTTTAACTGTTTTTGTAAAGAGGCTGCATCCTTGACACCATGAAAACAAGTTAAATAGAGTTTCTTATAAGCTGTATGTAACATTGAATTATACAGGATCAAATCCTTCTTAATACAATTCGCATCCTCTTCTGATAACTCTTTATAATAGAAGCGATTTGAATACGATAGACACTTCATGGATGTTCCCCCCTTGAACAAAAAAGCATCCACTGAGATTCGATTGATACAAAGGAAACTAGGTGATGCTTAGGTTGAATTTAATGATTAAATAGATTGTTTTTTGTTACTCATAGTATACCATATCCGCAAGAAGATTTCATCTAATTTTATCGTTTTTTAGATACCTCTTCATAATGAGATATCAGTGATTTGATGCTTGAAAATGAAATTTCCTATAATATAAAAAAGAACAAGCTCTGCTGAACTTGTTCGTATTTTTTAATTGGCAGGAGGAGAAGGGATCGAACCCTCGATTACAGAGCCAGAATCTGTCGTCTTACCACTTGACCATCCTCCTAAAGATGGGGTGAAAACAATGAATGATTCATCATTTTCTGCTTGGGATAATGAGCACACAAAATCCCTGCTAATAGTATATAAGATTTCAAATAAAAATGCAAGATGAAATTTTAAAAGTTTTTCACCTTAAGGAACGAAATCAAAATGATTCCTGTTGTTGAGGGAAATTCATTCCTTGAGCTTCTGGATTATCCAAAGGCACACTAGATAGGATGCCATAATTTTTATTTATCATCCATCCACTCTAGAAATTCAATTTGTATTTCCAGCATTGCATTTTCAAGACTGGCAATCGCTCGGCCACCCATTTTCGTAATCAGCAGATTCACAACTGTTAAGCCTAAACCAGAAGCTTTTCCCCGCGACTTATCAGCAGTATAGAATCTGTCAAAGATATGCTGCACATTCAAGTCAATATCTTTTTGCACAGGGTTTTTAACTGACAGTATTACAACATTCCCAATATTTTTTAATTCTATTTCGATATCACCCACAGAATGAGTAATACAATTTTGTATCAGATTTTGTAAGATTCTTGTCGTATAGTTCTCATCAGCACGTACAAATAGAGGCTTATCGTGTTTATATGTTACGGATAAACCCTTATTTTCTAATTGTGAAACATAATTTGCCAGATTTTCAGCCGTTAAGTTTGCCAGATTTATTCGTTTCAGAGGTATATCTTGTTGGCATAATGAAAAATAGGAATATTCCCAAAAGTGCTCTGTAAGCAATGCCATTTCATCAACGTGTTTTTTGATGATTACAAGTTTTTCAATCTGCCCGTCCGTCAGATTTTCCTGTTCAAGCAATTGCAGATACCCCTTGATCGCGGTGAGCGGTGTGCGCAAATCATGAGAGATACTTGCAATTGTTTCTCTAAGTGTGTTTTCCTTTTGGATGCTGTTTGATACAGCTTGCTGTCCTATTTCTAAACACTGATTAATATTCGCTGCCAGCAAGGATAATTCAGTATTTAATAATTCTAAAGAAATCGGCTGATTTGTGTTTTTATCCCGGCGCTCGGCTAGCTGCCGCTGTATTCTGCGTATTTGTTTGGAAAGTATAAATACATACAGCAATGATATCAGCAGCAGTAAGACCAGCAATACAATAAGGCTATTCATCGCCGCACACTCATTTTAATTCGGCTTTTCGGAAGAAAATATGTGTCACTGCAATTACGGCAATAATACATAGTACACTGACGAAAGCCGATTGTAATAAATTTATAGAAGCATATCCGCACAGGGCCAGTTCCTTAAATGCTCCCAGTGGTGTTTTCGCGAGCAAGCGGCCTATTTCATAATTGGCAGCACCAATTGACATCAGCGCATTGCCGCCAA
>OIWP01001071.1_pt1 | contig 36288 bp, 29 predicted proteins | sample 1587661 | NCBI WGS metagenome assembly OIWP01 (sample SAMEA3888899, study PRJEB22519) | human gut metagenome | biome: human gut; feature: human-associated habitat; material: faeces | place: Denmark | collected 2010 | reverse complement strand
CCAGCCGCGCGACCTAGTCGAATCCTTGTCAAGCCTGAAGGGACCGCCCTTCGCCATCTCCTCGAACGCGTCAAGCACATCAGAGGGAATGTGCCATTTTTCTGCCTTTCGTTCAAGCAGCCAGCCCGTCCTCGCTGCGAGCGACGCGGATTTTTCGGAGACGAGCTTCCTCAGTGCTTCTGCGTCTATGTAGGGGAACAGCGAGATCGACATCAGAGCCTCTTCGATGCCGCCGCATCGATCGGGGTAACTGAGGCAGTCGACTACGGTCTGCTCGCGCGTCGTCACCACGGTTCGCAGGCCGTTTCTGCCGCGCACTGATTGGGCTGGAAGGTCGTTTGCGAGAGGGAACGGGACGTATGAGATGCCAGAGTACTCGAACGCACTTTTAATGGACGCTGACCTGAACTGGCAGACACTCCCAACGTTGTGGGCGACACCGTGAGCTTCAAGCGCAGAATGAAACGAGATGACAGCTTTGGGGTCAATCGAAGACACCAATTCGAACGAATCGACTTCCGTTGCGGCGAACCGCCCCGATTTGGAAACGTAGGCCCCGCGCCTTGCCCTCTCGATCTGCCCGGCGGCGACGGCGCGCCTGAGCGTCGTCTTCGCCGACGAGTCGGACAACCCGCAGCTCGCGGCAAGTTGGGAAACGGTGAACACGTGGGTTCGGTCTATGTACTCTTTGAACTTCATACTGAGCGATTCTAATGGAAAGGTGTACATTTTGTCCACCTTTCCATCGATTCTCATCAGCAAACATAATTACCGCGCTTAACCATGAGGTGGTTGCTTGATTGGCGGATGCGTCGATATTGGATGCGCTAGTGCTTGCGCATCTTGCGTGTGCATTCGCCAGAGCGGCGCTTTTGGTTTGGGCGCGTCCTCGTATAGGGCCTACCGTAGTAATCGCATATAGCGACATGTTTCTTGCCTCATTGCTGCCAGAGGAATTTCGAGGCTGAAATCAGCCTAGGGTCACTCCCACTCAATAGTTAAAAACTATCTCCAGTTTGTTCCAGTTTGCCGCAGTTTGTTCTAGTTTGTCCTGTTTATACCTAGTCTCAAAAATTGCCGAGAATCCATGGGGTCAAATTTGGGTCACGGTATTTCGGGCCAATTGCGGAATTCCATGGGGTCACGTGGGGTCACGGCTGAACTGGATATCCTTTGAGCAGAATTGTACTGCTTTTGCCAAGCAGAGGACAGGGTAGTGCGGTCTCCACAAACCCTCTCCTATTGCGCGAGATACTTTCTTTCCGCTTCTGCAAATTTCAAATCAATCTCGCTGAGAATAGATTCCCTGCTCTCTGACAATTCTTTAAATGCCATATTCAGTTGTTCAAACATGATTTTCTCTGCAGGATTGGCGATCTGCGAAGAATCTTCCATACAGGAGAAGCCAGATTTCAAGATTTCACCGACGGCCTCATCAAGTTCCTCTGGAGTCAAATCAGTAATCACTTTTTTCTCTTTGTCCGGCAACTGAAAGTAGCCGGTTTTTTCGCTAATGAAGATCAAGGCCATAGTAGGGCTGCCTTTCTGTATACGCTTCCTGGCCCGCTTCCATTAAATCCAGAAGCGTGTCGGCTCTATCGATGGTTTTTCCTGCGGCTGAGGTTAGTTTCGCGGAGCTGGCGTCACCTGAATACATGTCGTGGATGCCGTCTTTCGAGACGGTAGCGAGGATTATGCGGTCTGGTTTTACCGAGACGCCGAGGATGTTATTGTGGGTGGACAAAAACACGGTGGTGTCGTTGGATATTCGTTTTACATGGCTTCTGATTTCCTCGAACAAGAACGGGTTATCGAACGAAGACTCAGGCTCGTCGATAAGAACCACGTCGAAGGTTTCTGCATCTTCGATTTTCCGCAAGAACAGATACTCGGCCTTTTGACCGCCTGATACAGAATCGCCGACTTCGTTTAGCAAGGAGACCTCTATATCGAAAAACGCATTTGCAAGCTTACCTGGAGCAGCGTTCGCGATAACCTTTTCGACGAACTCAGAAGACTCCTTTGCTAGCAAGCCGGCAAGGCTCTCCTGAGAGCCTATCGCATGTTTTAATTTGGTTGCATCTTTATGATTGACGCGCTTTGCGACTCTCTTGAATCTTCCGACTTGCGTTTCTGAAACGAGTTGCGGAAGGGTCATATTCTGTCTGAAGTCAGACAGTCTGTTAACCACTTCGTTTCTCAAGCATGTCTCCGCAAAGGGGCTAACTGGGCATTGCGGTCTCGATGATTTTGTTGCCAAAGCTGATTTAATTTTTGTGATTATCTCATTCGTTTTAGCTCTGCGGACTTTCAAGAGCTCGGCGCTCTTGAAAGCGCCGATGGCTAGCTTCAGCAGGGTTCTGAGCTGCTCATGCCCGACAATGCTTTCAATCTGCTCGGACAGCACGTTTTTGTCCATCAGCGTAATGACGGCCCTTACTAGTTTTTCCTCATCGGCCGATGAAATGACAGCAAGCTTCGATGCGCTGTACATGACGCATTTCGAAAAAGCATCTTCGCGGGAGACTGTTTCCGCATACTCCTTAAGCTTCTTCAGATAGTCCTTCGTTAACTTCAGAGTGCTTTCGCGAGAAGGAAGTGTTTCAACGAATTGGCATAGCTCAACGAGCTCTCTGCGATAGGAGCTTTCGAATCTGGATGCTTCGTCTTTCAGCAGCTGAGAAAACTCGGTCTCCTCTGCATCCTTCACGATTTCGAACTGCTTGATATACAGCACGTCATCGGGTGCTTATGAATGATAATCTGGTCAAGCAGGTAGGTTTTTCCTGAAGAACGAGTCCCCAGAACGACGTTCAATTTTGACGACGCGCAAAGGTTTGGGGCGATTTCAAGCAAGCCGTCTTGCCCGGATAGCTGAAACTTAGCCTTGTCCAAGAAGGCGAGCCTCAATGCCTCAAAGCTGCAATCCTCAATGGATGTGCATGTGTATTTTCCGATGATGCTTTCGGAAGCCTCGGATGCGCGATAGTCGCTAAATACGACCACTGGCTTTCCCTGCGACTCGAAAGCTCTTTGCCATTTTTTCTGGCTCGTAACCTCAAGGGCTGAAACTGCGTTGCCGAGCTTCCGAAGAGTTTCTTCGGGAATATGCGGGTTCTTCTTATAGTGGGGGATCGCGAGGAACGTTCCGTCGCAGAATAGCTCGACAAACCGCTCAAGCTCGATTCCTTCGTCTCCCTGGCGAATGCGGGGAAGCTGTTCGCACTTTTCGCTCAGCGTCTCAACGTATTCCGGACTTCCGATTACCAAGACGTGGAATTTTTCAACGCTAACTTCAACGCCAGGAAGAACTATGGTTTCCGGAAGGCCCTCACGGACTTCCACAAAATTTGCCTTGTCAAAAATGTTGTGATTGGTAACAGCAATTGCGTCGAGGCTGTTTGCTGATACATGCTCCGCTAAAGCCTCAATCGAGAAGCCGAAAGCTTCATCGATTTCGGTAGATACCGTATGGATATGCAAATCAATTCTTTTCAAATGCATTAGTCTTTCTGTTTGTTTACAGCAACCAGAAGGGCAATGTCGTCTAGCTGCCGTGCGATTTCTCTGAAATCAACCCCAAGATCCAGGGTGAAGCAATGAAAACCGTGGCCGGTTTCGTTCCAGCTTTCGTGTACGGCAGCCTCACTCTCGGTCAGGGCATACAAGAGCATGCCCTCGACTTCCTTGTCCGGGAAGTCGTATGCCTCATGCATGACGTAACCATAGATCTGGTTGCGATGCGCAGGAGACAGGATTTCGTGACCCATGTTGGTTTGCATTATTTGCCCATAGCATTTGCAGTCAATGATGAGCGTCTTGTTTCTGTGCTCAAGGGTCACATCTGTGCAGAGAGCCGGAAGGAAAGACGGCGCATCTTCGCTGCCGCTGGAAACCCGCTTTGAGCTGACGGTCAGCCATGGGTGTTCCGCTTTGAAGTATGCAAGCACGAAGTTCTCGTATAAGGCATGAAGCTTCTGGTCGTCCATGTAGCGTGCAAGCTTTGTGTCGCCTTCCTTGTCGCCAAGCAGCCAACCCTCCACAACCATATGACAGACGTTCATCAGGAGCTGATAGCTGCGATTGTTTCGATGGAATCGCAGCCGGGACCACTGAATCTGCTGCGGCTCGAGTGGCGAAATGTCAGAGAGGTAAAGCAAGCAACGTTTGAGATCGGCTTTTCTGGATGGATCTACCGTCGAAGAACCCAGAAGAAGCGAGGCGCAGCACTTCAGGATGCGATTCATGTAAGTGTCTTCGGAATACTCGTCGTACACGCACTTGATTTCGCGATGCTGCGCAATCCTGTTCTTGGCAGTTCCCGAAATATCGATATGCCCGCGAACACCAAACAGGTCTTCCTCGACTTCGAGATAGCCGCGTTCGAACCCCCTCTTTCTTTGGACGCCAATGCCGAGCGCAAGAATGGCCGCTAAGAGATCCTCGAAACGACCGAAGTCCTCCTTGGTCAGCTCGGCGTACTCTTGCAGGCTGAGCGCCTTAAAGGCATACGCCATCATGTGGTAGACGTTTCTGATGACTACGTTGTCCTCGGCCGTTCCAGCCATTACTGCAGGCTCCTCAGCTTTGCGATCTCGGTGTCGGCCGTCTTGCGGTCATCGAACCAGTACTCCCTGATCAGAGGGATGAGCTCGTATTTAATTATGGAATCCACGCAGCCAGGCTCGGCCTCTTTCTTCTTGCAGAAATAGCTGTGTCCGATGCGGAAGCCATCGCCCAAAGCCGGGTCTTCCGCAATCTTCCTGTTGAGCTTTCGAACCGCATCGACAAGCGCGGGCATGCGCTGGTCCTCGCATTCTTCAACGCGTTTCATGAATGCTTGGTTGTCGAGTGCAGGCTGCATCTCGAAGAAAGCGAATCGTCTACGAAGCGCGTAGTCAATCAGCGCCAGGCCGCGATCGGCGGCGTTCATCATGCCGATGATGGTCACGTTTTCGGGAACGCAGAAGCGTCTTCCGTCGATGCCGAGTTTCAACGGCTCTCCGCGATGGCTGTCCTCCATGAGCATAAGCAGCTCGCCGAACACCTTGGAAACATTGGCGCGGTTGATCTCGTCGATGATGAAGAAGTACTCGACCTTATCCTTGTCTGCGGCGGCCTTGTTGCAGAACTTCACGAACGGGCCCTCTTCGATGAAGAACCCTCCCTCAGCGTTGGGCTTGAATCCTATGACGAACTCATCATAGGAAGTGCTCTGGTGGAATTGGACTCTTTCAACGCGAGACCTGTCCTTGCATCCCATGATTGCCCAGGCAAGGCGTTCCGCGGCGAAAGTCTTGCCGGTTCCGGGTGCGCCTTGGAGAATCAGATTCTTCTTCTCTGCTGCGAGCCCCTTGAGGTCTTCGTAGTCGGCTCTTTCCATGTACACGTCAGCCAAGAAGTCCTCGTCGGAATACGGCTCGATTGCAGCTGCCGTTGGAGCGGCCTCCTCATCCTCGTACGCAAGTTCGAGAATAGCTTCGAGCTCAGCTTTACTTAGCCTGAAGAAACTGCCGTTTGGGTTCTTTAGGAACTCCATGTTCGTGAGCTCTGCGCAAGTTTTGATCGTTTCGAAAGGAATCGGGGTAGTGAGGTCTCGGACCTTCTTGAAATACATGCGCTCGTCATCGTGCTCATGCGATATCTCGCAAATGGAGACGATAGCCTTCACGGGGATCGCTTCGTAGCCAATGACGACGTCCCCCGGCTTTGCTTCGATAAAGTTCTTGTGGATACGGCGAGGGTTGTCCTTCTCGTTGTAAAGGGTGTAATTCTGCTCTTCTCCGATGGCGATGTCTGCGAAACTCCAAATCTTCGGGCTGGCGGTAAGCCACCATCCGTTAGAGGCTGAAGCTATCCCGGCGGGATCGGACTGTCGAGCAGGCGCATTATCTGGGGTGGGCAACAGGTGGGCATTGCCCTCAAGAGCCAGTTTGAGCTCAGGACGGATTTTCCATACGAATGCACCTGCCTGATCCTTGTCAGCTGCTTTTCCGAGGAACGGGACGCTCCAATACTGGTTGCCGCCCCACTGGTTGATGTGGGGCTCAATATCGAGCTTAAGCGCAACTCTCTCACCGAGGGAAGCACCGACAGCGTTGTAATGGTTAGGCGTATCACCAAAGGCTTCAGACAGCTCCTTACATGTAGAGCTACCTCCCAGCTCGAGCATCTTCGAAAGCATGTCCATTGAAACTGGCGTGAAGATATCCTCGTTTCCAACCAGCTCAAACCAGAGGGCCTGATCGATGCCGGGGTCGAAAACGCTTGGGAGCGGGCCCCACCCATCGTAGTTGTACGCTGCTGCGGAAATCGCCTCGAAAGAAAGGTCGGTCTTATCGCGGACTTCTTTGAGAATTCCCAAGTACTCGGATCCGTTGCTGTTTTTATCGACCTTAACGAAGTAGGCGTCGGCGAGATACCTAGCCGTGTTTGAATCGAGAGGGAGGAAGCTTTCTGGGAAACACCAGAATAGCGCCATTGTCAACTTGGCGAGACCGATGTTCTTTTGGCCGAGTACGATGTCGAAGAGCCGTGCGAATTCCGTTTCGTCTTTTTCTCCAGCAGCGAAACGGCATGCGCACTCAAAGAAGTCCCACTTCTCGTCGATATGGGAGTCCTGGCCGTCCATGAAGCGCCACTGTTGATTGTTGACCACAGGGATGCCGCAATAGTCCTGAGGGCGCTGCTCTTTCAGGCCGAACTCCGACAGGACATCGGCGATGATAGAGCCCCTGGTCTCATCTTTCTGATGGCGATTGAAGAGAGCCATGAAGGTCAGCGGATCCATCCTGCTAACGCCCTGCATGTTTGCGTGGCGATTGCAGATGTTGAGCAGGTATGCTTCCTGGCTTCGCTTTTCTGAAAGCTTTGAGGCGATTGCCTTGTAGCTTGGAATCCATGAGTACTGTGCCGTCTCGGTCATGTCTGTTCCCAACCCTTACTCTTCGTCCGCATTCGCCCTGCGGTAGACGTAGGGCAACAGGCTCTCGCTCAGGAAGCCCATATAGGCTCCCTCGTTCTTGCTGAAAGCCTCGGCCATCTCGTTGCTCTCGGCTAGGATGGCGGCCAACGCCCCCATCATCGCCTGGCCGAACACGGCGGCGACATCGCTCATTGGATTGCTGCGGCATTGCGCGACGAACTTGTCATCCTCCAGGATCTTGTCGGTGCAGGCCTTGAAAATCTTGTCGGCCTCTTCCCAGTCGGTGCCGAACAGGTCGTTCATGCGGCGTACGAGTTCGGAGAGCAGCTCTTTCTCCTCGTCACGCTTCACTCCGGCGTTTGCTGCACCGTTGTGGAGTTTTTCGCTCTCAAGGCTGATTGACCGTGTGCCCTTGTCTTCGATGCGCAGGTACTCCAGCTCCACCTTTCCGTGGAGGTCCTCAATCGGGTCCCTGTCGCTGAAGAGCTTCTTGATGAGGAGACCTCCATAGCAGAAGAAACGGTGCAGATCTTCGTCGCCCAGCTGGACCATTTGGCCTATGAAACTGTAGTTACGCAGGAACTTGCGAAGCAGACTCTTGAACAGCCTCCTGGGGCCGTCCTCGAGGTCCTTCCACTTGTCGACGGCGGGAGCAAGCTTGCCCTCGATCTTGCGAAGCGTGGCATCCGGGTCGCCCGTGGCGTACCACTCGTCACTCACGGCCTCGACTTCCGCCTCGTTGTAGATGCGGAAGCCATCGAGCCTCGCCTTAATGTCGTAGACGACGTTGGGGTCGGTCACGGCGTCGAGCTCTGTCACCTCGTAGTAGGCGGCAAAGCTAGCGCGGATGGTCTCCCAGTCGTTTACGAAGTCCACCACGCGGGTGAACTTGCCAGGGAAACACCTGTTCAGGCGAGAAAGCGTCTGCACGGCGGCAACGCCGGTGAGCATCTTGTCCACGTACATAGCGCAAAGTTTCGGCTGGTCGAAGCCAGTTTGGAACTTGTTCGCGCACACGATGATTCGTCGCTCGTCGCGCTCGAACTCGGACGCGGTCCGCGTCTCGGGAACGCCGTTGAGGCTCGATTCGGTTAGCTCTTTGCCGTCTACCTCTAGCTTGCCGCTGAATGCGATCATCGGCTTGAGGTCGTAACCGTGGGACTCGGAGTATTCCTTGATCGCAGCGTAGAGACGGTAGGCCGCCGGCCTGGAATAGGTCACGACCATCGCCTTTGCGATACCGCCGAGGCCGGCGGCGACATCGTGTGCGAAGTGCTCAACAATGATGCCGGCCTTTGTGGCCACGGTCTTTGGGTCGTTCTGAGCGATGGAAAGCATGGCGGGGTTGGCTTTAGAGCCCTTGTAACGCGGGTCGTTCTCGATAACCTTGGCGAGCTTGTAATACTGCTGGTAGCAGGTGTAGCTGTCCAGCACGTCGAGGATAAAGCCCTCCTGGATCGCCTGCTTCATTGAGTACAGATGGAACGCTCGGGGCACGAGCCTCCCGTCTTTGTCCGTCTCGCATGCCTCGTCGCGAGTGCCGAAGACCTCAAGGGTCGCCTGCTTAGGCGTGGCTGTAAACGCGAAAAAGCTCACGTTCTCCAAACGCCCCTGAGCTTGCAGCTCCTCGGCCAACCTGTCGCGATCGTTCTCATCTTGCTCCTGGTCAAGGTCGAGTTCGGCTAGCGCCATCTTCATCTTGGCATGGCTCTTGCCGGTCTGGGAGGAGTGCGCCTCGTCGATGATCACAGCGTACTTTCGACCTGTGGATTTAACCTCGGTGCAGATGTACGGGAACTTTTGGATGGTGGAGGTCACGATCTTCGCTCCCGAGTTGAGAGCATCGCGCAGACCAGCGGAGCCGTCCTCCTCGCGGATGCGGACTACGACGCCGCGCTTGTGCTCCACGGCCTCAATATTGTCTGAAAGCTGGGTGTCCAAGTTCCTTCTGTCGGTGAGAATAACCACCGTGTCGAATACGGCGTTTCCGTCGTCGTCATGCAAGGTAGAGAGCCTGTGGGCAAGCCATGAGATGGTGTTGGACTTGCCAGATCCGGCAGAATGCTGCACCAAGTAATTGTTCCCTGCGCCATTTGCGCGCGCGTCTGCAACAAGCGTGCGCACAGCGTCCATCTGGTGGTAGCGAGGGAAGATAACCTTCTTCATGGTTTTGGTGTCCGTATCGTACTCTACGCGTACGTAGCGGCGAATGATGTCCATGAGGCTGGAGGGAGCCAGTACCTCGCGATATAGGTATTCGGTGCGATAGCCGTTCGGATTGGCGGGGGTTCCCGCGCCAGCCTTGCCGTTGCCTTTGTCAAAGGGCAGGAACTGGGTTTTGCCGTTCTTGAGCCAGGTAGTCATCTGCACGGTCTCGGAGTCCAGCGCGAAGTGGACAATCGAGCGTCGGTTGGGTTTGAAGAGGAGTTCCTTGCTAGAGCGGTCTTTCTTATACTGCGTCACAGCGTGTTCGGTGTTCTGGCCCGTGAGGTTGTTCTTGAGCTCCATGGTGACTATGGGGATGCCGTTCAGAAACAGGACAACGTCCACCGAGTCGTTCTCGTTGGTCCCAGGCAGAGTGCCGTAGCGAAGCTGGCGGACGACCTCGAATCGGTTCGCCCTCCACTTTTTAGCAAGCTGGGGATTCTTGTCGGTCACTGGTTCGAAGTAGCATAGCTGGAAAGATGCGTTGGGAATCATCTTGAAACCGTTGCGCAGCGCGTTTACCAGGCCGTCGCGATCCTCGTGAGGCTCCATGGCATCGCAGGCGCGCTTGAGGAACTCCCTCTCCGTGTTGGCTCCATAGAGAGATTCAATCTTCGCCCATTCGTCAGGCTGGGTCTCCTTGACGAATCCTACGAGGGATTCGGTCTTCAGGGCAAGTTTGCGATCGTAGTCCGTCTGCGCGGAAGAAAATGTGGCACCTGCGGCACGTTCAGCTCTCCATGTCTTCCAGCCCGCCTGTTCCAAAAATGTTTCAACGTCAGCTTCGAAGTCCTTCTCCTGGGTGGCGGGGATGGAGGCAACTTCATATGAAGGGTTATTTGAACCTATGATGGTTTCGATTTTTACATCCATGGGCTATCTCAATTCATCAAGAGAATGTTTGCACGAAACGACTTCCGTAATGAGTGCTTGGCGTGCTTCCAGGAGCGACTTTATAGAGGCCGATCTTTTTTCAATGAGAGCATCAACCTTGCCAACGACTCGATCGAGCTCATCGGCAATGGCTTCTTGTTCGAAATGTGGCGGTAAATAAATCGGAGCTTTTTCAAGCAACTCGATGTTCAGTCCCTGATAGACGCTTCCCGCAAGGTGAGCATTTAGGTACGACCAGAATGCATTGCTTGACAGGTAGTACATAAGGAATCGAGCGGAGATGGATTTCTTCACGTCGATCATCGCGACTTCTCGTGCAATGTTCCACCCTGCGCATTCTTGAGGAACAATTGCGCAACCGCCCAAGGTTCCACGCACATTAATGAGCACCTCGCCACCTTTAAGAATGGTTCGCGAAAACTCATTGCTAAGTTCCGAAGTTACCGTTTTTAACCCAGAGACATCAACGTAACCCTCGTGAACATCGCTGCATCTAAAAACAGGAACTCCACCGGTTGCCGGCGAATCGCCGAGTTTAATGATTCCGTATGTAATATCTCGATCGTGAACTTCGGAAATCCTACTCTGCGACCAACCGACCGGTACCTGATTAAGCCACTCGGAATTCGTTTCTTTCATTTGAATCGCAGGGTCCAAGCCCTTAAGGGCGAGTTCGCTAATGACGGCTTTTCTATAAGCGCGAAGAAGATTGCAAGATTCAATTTCGCGATCAATTGTTTTGTCAATAAGAGAGACCTTCTCATCGAGCAGGGAAGCTGCAGCGATTTGATAGTCGGTCTCTGGGATGGGAACCGTGATTTGTCCAAGTTCGGAGACGCTAACACCCCCGATAAGCCCCGTCATACGAGACAGAAAGTCTTGTTGGAAGAAAGACCCTTGAACAACGTAATATAAAAATCGAGGATTGATACCCGTGGGATGAATGCAGCAAAGCTTGTTTACGTATGCGACGGTTTTGTCGACCTGCGCAACTTTTCTTCCAGCGTTTCCTCCCTCTAGGCACAGCAAGACATCTCCTGCCTCCGCCCGGCGAAACGTTTCATCGAAGTCTTTGATGAAGACTCCGTTGTTGTATTCGACTCGATGTGTCTCTCAATCGATATCCTTTGTGGCGATATACGGAACCGCGCTATCTGGGTCCATGTACAATGGCTTGTCTTCGTCTTTAATACTGTTTCCGCTGCTTAGAAAGCAGACTCTCTTCAGCGGAATAGCCTTTGGAGAGTTCAATTACTTACCTCCAATCTCATCGAATAGCGACGAGATCTCAAGCTCAATTCTATGTAGGTCAGCCAAAATTTCTGAGCTTGGGCGCATTTCCTCAAACTTGAAGAAATACCTACTAAACTGAATTTCATAACCAACCGTGCCCAAGACCATTTGCTTTGTGGCTTTGTCTTTTCGAGATTCAATCCAAGCGCCAGGAGCAAACGGTCTAACTTCGCGATCGAGATAATCCTCAGGGTTTTCGCGCAGTGGAATGCATTCTGTATCTTTGAGAGACTTATCAGCTTTCGGCCTTCCCTTTTTGTCGACGACGACTTTTCCGGTAGCGGAATCGACAAGTGGACGCATGACGTCGACTTGGATGTAGCCAAAATCTTCGTTTGCGAATACTTTAGATACAGACTCATCAGCAGAATCGAACTGGGAGTACAAATTCATGATGTCCTGAATTTGCGAATTGCTAAACTTTACTCGCTTTGAGCCAAGACTGCGAGGCATTTTCATGTAGATGTCGTTTGCATTTATAAGCTGAACTTTTCCCTGGCGTTGAGGGATTTTATTGTTGCTCAACACCCAAATGTAGGTTGAGATGCCGGTATTAAAGAAGAAGTCATTGGGCATCGCGATAATGGCCTCAACAAGATCGTTCTCAAGGAGATATTTTCTAATTTCGCTTTCTCCTGAACCTGCTGCTCCGGTAAACATTGGGCTTCCGTTTAGGAAAACAGCTATGCGACCGCCACCTTCAGATTTGGGCCTCATTTTTGCGACCATATGCTGAACGAAGAGCAGCTGGCCATCATTAATTCGGGGAAGGCCAGCTCCGAAGCGGCCAGCGAAGCCCTTCTCTTCATGTTCTTTCACAACGGCTTTCTTGGACTTCTCCCACTTAACGCCGTAGGGAGGGTTGGAGATTTGGTAGCCGAAGGTTTCACCGGCCATCAAATCATCAGCAAGCGTATCGCCCTTGTGGACGTTCACCGCGTTTCCTCCCTTGAGCACAGTGTCAGACTTGCAGATAGCGTAAGACTCGTCGTTAATCTCCTGAGCGTATGTGACTACGGTGACATCTTGGTCAAGCTCATTGTTGAGAGCGCGGACCTTCTCTTCGAAAACGTTGAGTGCACCGCCAGTGCCGGCGCAGGGGTCGCATACCTTCACGATGCCGTTGGGCTTAGTGAGGTCCTCCTTGGCTCCGGCAATGAGCAACTCAGCGGCAAGCGCCAAGCCGTCTCGGGGGCTGAAGTGCTCTCCAGCGGTTTCGTTGGAGACTTCGGAAAACTTGCGGATAAGCTCCTCGTAAATGTCGCCCATGGCAGCATTGTCTACGGATTCGGGACTCAAATCGACCTCGGGTTCGCAGAACCGCTCAACAACCAGATAGAGCAAGTCGTTATCTGCCAAGGTCTTGATGACGTCGAAGATCTTGAACTTTTCAAACACGTCGGCCATATCCGCAGAGAAGGACGTCACGTAGGAGATGAGGTTGTCTTTAATGTCGTCAGCTTCGTCGAGAAGCGACTCCATGGTGTAGCGGGAGGTATTGTAGAAGCCCACGCTGCCGGCGGCCTTCATGAGCTGAGTCTCCTTGATGGCTGTAGGAAGGGTACTCTCATTGGCTTTGAGGACTGCCGCCTTGGTTGGTTTAAGGACGATGTCCAAACGGCGCATGACGGTAAAGGGGAGGATGATTCCGCCGTACTCGTGCTGCTTGTATGTGTTGCGGAGCAGGTCTGCAGTGCCCCAGATAAAGCTGGAAATCTCGTTGTAGTTCAATTTAGCCTCTTTCTACGTTCGACAGTTCGTCGATGATGCACTTGCGCACGAGCGTGCTGAAGCTCATTCCTTTGAGCTCGGCAGCTTCCTTTGCGCTATCTCGGAGGTTCTTGGGCAGCCGTATCGTGATGGCGGTCATCTCGCCGTCAACGAGGTATTGCTGGATATCGGTGGCATCCGCGCCGGACTTAATGAGTTGCTTGTAGCTCATCGCATGGTTCCTTCCATTTGTATGCGAAGTGCAATACAAACGAATTTTACCATTCCCTAAAAACCATTCATTTGCTGCCCGCTAAGCGTGAACTGTTAGGCGGCGAGAAGCCCTACGCTGATGAGCGACTCGAGGTTTTCCCTGAAATTGGTCTTGGTTACCTTGAGGCCGCCGTTTGCAGTGAGCCTGATTACCCTGGGGAAGACATCCCTCATTCGCTCCATACGCGCAATGACGCTGCCGTCAGAGTCCTTTCCGCTCGTGCTGTGAGGGACGGCACCGAACATAACCGCAACGACATTGTGGTTGTATTCCAGTTTCCGGAAATCGTAACGCACGCTTTCGTCGTGATCAACGAAGACAATGCGATCGCGGGAAATGCCCAATTCCTTAGCCACGCCGCACAGGTCCTTGGGGCGTGCCCGTGCATCGCCGAACACCACGACCTTGCCTTCGGGCCATGCTTCGAGGGGCTCAGCGCCCTCGGCGAGGTCGCCCATCCCAATCAGATATAGGAACTCTTCAAGCCTGCCGTTGGTGTTGAGCCTGACGAGGACTGCGGTGATTTCCTCTGTCAGGCGCTCAAGGATCTCCTCCTGGAGTTCGAGGAGCTCTTCTGTTCCGAGTTTATCCAAGACGCACCCCTATTCCTCGTCCAGGAGGCTTGCCATCTTTTGGCGGGCCTTCTCGATTGCCATCTTGTGAATGGCGATCTCCTGGCGGAGAGCCTCGTAGCGATCGACAATTTTCGCCTGCTCAGCAAGGCTTGCCATAGGGATCAAGATGTCGCCGAACGCCTTAGCGGGAATACTTGGCATGGTCGTACCCACACATGCCCTTCGAAGCTGGGCAACACCTTGGTCGGTGTCAAGGTAAAGCTTCACGTATCGAGGGTCGATCATTGCGCGGTCGAGGCTGATGATGTAGAGGTTTCCCGTTGCAAGGACCTTCTCACCCTCGGGCACATCGGCAACTGCAATTTTGAAGTTGGGGCCGATTTTCGAGAGCAGCAAATCACCGTCCTTGATGCAGTACTTATCCTGGCTCGGTTCGATTTCCGTGAGATAAGGCAGATCATCCTCGACCTCGCCGTCAACGATATTCTGGAGCATCAGATACCTGAACTTTGTGGGCGTATTTGAGTTGAACTCTTCAAGCTGCTTCTTAGCCCAGCCAGAGCCTCGGGTGATCTTGAGCGAGAGATCCTCAACTGAGATGCCGTTTTTCACCTCGATAGCTTCCCCAAGGTGGCGCTCTGGGTTAAGGATGAAACCGTCGGCTGCGAGCTCGTCGTAAGACATGCGCTTACTGAGGCCTTCGCTGTCCTCGTTGATGAGCTCCAGAATCCTTACAATGTCGCCGTCCGAGAAAGTCGTTTCCCTGCGGCCTTTCTGGCATAGCTCGGATGCGTCGATAAACCTAACTGCGTCATTACCCTTCGAGAGAATTACCATGGTTGTCGGGATGCTCGTGTAGGGGCTGAACATGCCTGCGGGCAGCGCGATAACAGTCTCAATCCAGCCGTTGGCGATGAAGTGGCGGCGAATTTTCTCGTCTGCGCCGTTGTAGGAGCTGCCACGTGTCATGACTCCGACTGCTTTTCCGCCATCTTTCAGCCTTGCGATGAGCTGAAGGTTGAAGAGCCAGTCGCTGGACTGGAAATGCGGGATGCCCTCGAAGCCTTGCAACTTGAGAGATTCAAGCACCTCTTCTTTGAAGCTGCCCATCTTCATCGCGAAGGGGTAGTTGGAAAAGCACTTGTCGAAGGTGCCGTCAATGCGAAACATGTCGGCTTGCTCAACTGTAGCGTTAGGACCGATGGCTTCTGCGCGCATCTTCGCAATCGCCACGGAAGTCAGGTTGACATCGCATCCGTAGACGAGCTCGCAGTTGGCTTCCCTGGATGCCCTGACGAGAAAGGATCCGGTTCCGGTTCCAAAGTCGGCCACGCTGTTTCCCTCGACGATACCCAGGGCCTTGACTGCGAGCTCGGTAACGCTGCGCGGGGTTATTCCCTCGAACCTCATGAACTGGGAGGCGAGGTCCTCCTCCAGCTCGATGTCAAGAATGATTTCCGCAAGTTCCTCGGGGTCGTCAGGGAGGATTCCGTAGATCTTCCTCACAGCATCAGTTGAGTTCGAAAGATATCGTCCGGACGCGAGGACGTCCTCGACAAGATGGGAAATGTAGCCGTCTTCGTCGTTTTCGCGAACTGCCTCAATAAGATTGTTGACAAAATCGTCGTTGGTTGCGATGTCTGCGCTGGAATGGGTAAGAGCCGTCCTCTTGGCATGGCAAATCGCCATGACGGCAATAAAGCTGTAACCGCGGTCAATCACTGATCCGCGAAGAGCGCTGGCGGCTTCCCATGCAATGTTGCTCGTCTTTTCCAATGTTGCCTCCTTGGTTTATGACTACCAAATTTTGCTTAAGGACACTATATCATTGATTTGGTAATTGTAAACCACAAATATTTGGTAATAAGAAACCAAGCTTGAATAAAAGATCATGACCACCTACCGCGTCGAATTAGCGGGGCGGTAGGCTTGAGAGCGAATCATGAGGAACGGCCAATAAAGCACAGAAGAGCCCCGGGCGAAACCGAGCTGTCGGCCTTCGCAGGACCGGTCTTGCCGGTATCGCCTCCGCAGTGAAGACGAGCGGCGCCAAGCACCCTTGGCGCTCACGTGCAATTCGATGAAGAAGCGGGGATGTCTCTGGCTGTATAGCTGATTCAATGTGCAGGTCGGAAGCTCACCGTGCAACCTTGTCAACCCTCGAATCGACATCACCTGTGGCGATGGCCGATGAAATCAAGTCTTCGTCATGCGGGCAATCATTCTGGTTGCCTGGTTCGATCCAACCATCTTCGGCTCGAATTCACGCTCATAGCAAGGTGGCCCATCCAGCCATCCTGAGTTCATTGCGCAGACCCCCATGTCGGGACGTCCTCCTTCGCCTTCCTTGGCCCCGCCACACTCGCTCAGAACCAGGCTCTTCGGGCAAGGCGCGAAAAACTTTTGCTGCGCAAAACTCGGGCCCTGCCGGGTTTTCGTTCGTTTCCTTGCCCTCGGCCAGAGCCTGGGCGGCTTCCGGATCACAAGGCAGGCCAAAGGGGCCGGCCGCGAACAAACGGAGGTCATCATGAGCAATTTCGAACTTCAGGAAAAGGCAGTCAAGGCAGCCACCCGCTTCATCGAGCGCAAGGGCTTCGAGCTTCTCGAGACCGGTTGGACTTCCCCCGAGGGAACCCGGATCGACCTGATCGCCAGCGACGAGGACACCCTGGTCTTCATCGACGTCACCGCAACCGAGTACGTCGAGGGGGGCTTCGAGGGCGGCAAGGTCAAGCGCAGCGACCTTGGAATCGCGGCAGCGTCCTGGCTCGCGGGCAACTCGCCCGACGGCGACATCCAGGTCCGCTTCGACATCATCGACATGCTGGTCGTGAGCACCGACAGGGCACTCCTGAGGCACCACATCAACGCCTTCAGCTGCGGGGTCGAGCAACCGACCTCCATCCCGGCCCCCGCTGGAGGACCGGGAGCCCCTCGGGGTCATCCCGAGGGGCTCTTTCCGTGCTTACTGACCGTTTTCCATGATTCGCTAGTTGGCCGCGAGGACGCGGTGCTTAGCTCCACAGTCCTTTCAGCGACCTTGCGCACAGCTGTGCGATCGGCTCCTCCATGCGCCCCCTGAGCTCCCTGGCGGCGTCGGCCGACCCCGTTTTCTCCAAAGCGTCGAACTCCTGGGCCAGCTTGCCGGGAATCTCTTTGGCGTAGAGCGCCAGCAAGTCGCGGCAGCCCTCGGCGGTTATGCCGAATCGCTCGAGGCCGCACTGCTCGACCAGCTTGGCGAGGTCGTTTGTCGAAACATGGCCTGCGCGGTTCTCGCCGCCGATGGACATGGCAAGCTTGGGCGGTTTGACCTTCAGCTTCGCCCCCTCGACGTAGGGGGCGATGGATGCCACGTCGTACATGGGCGCCAGCCTGTGTGACCCGTCGGCGGCAAGCATGATGGAGTAGTTCTTGGCGTGCGCGTCCGTCGCCGCGAGCAGGTAGTTGAGGAAGAGCATCTGCAGGAAACCCGCGGCGTTTGCCTGGGCAGTGGGCCCAGTCGAGGTGAGAAGCCCCAGCACTTCGGCGCAGTTCGGCCCGCCGTACATGGTGTACTTGTTGTCGGGAAGGCATCCCAGAGCCTGGCAGAGATCCTCCTGATGGAGCCTCGTCACGCTGCCCCCCTCGACCAAGCGGTCGTAGCGCTCGATGACGATGGCGGGCTCCATGCCGCTCTCGCCCTCGAATTCCAGATACTCGACACTTGCCGCAGGCACGTCTAGGCTTCTCGCTAGCCGCATGCAGACGTACTCGTTGAGTGCCTGATGGGCCAGTCCGCGCACGCCGCTCTTCAGGATGTGGGTGGTTGCCGCAGAGCCCTCGCAGGAGTACCACCTGCCATCCATGCGCCGTAAGGCGAACTTGCTCTGCTGGCCGCCGAGGCTCCAATGCTCATTGCTGGCGATCCAGCCGGCGCCATCCTGGCGACCCGTGGCCAGCCTACGGGCAATTTCGGCGTCGCTCACGGCGACAAGGCGCTCATCGCGGTAGGCGTCGGAACCCTGGGGGACGAACTGCACCGCGCCGGGGCAATCCAGGCCGATGACGCCGAGGAGCGCGAAGGGGTTGTTGGGAGAGATGCCGGCGTCGGCGGCGACATGCCTTCTCACAGCCGGGTCCTCCGGCAAAAGCCCCCAGAGATAGGGCAGCACGACCTTGTCCCGGTAGGGCCTGGTGGAAAGCGGCATGGACGACGACAGCGGAACGCCGCGGTAGCCTCTCTCGTAGGCGAAGGAAAGCGAGCCGGCTCCGTCCTGGAAAAGGGTTCCTGCGAGCTTGCCGGCGATGAGCACATCGAGGGCGCCGGCAGTCATCGCGCACCTCCCGTCAGGATGGAGAGAGCGCCTGCGGAGGCATCATCGCGAGCCGCAGGCCCTCCGATACCCAACTGCTCAGCCTGCGGCTCATCTGAGGGGTTCCCGACGATCAGCTCCAGCCCCAGCCCCAGGGCCCCGAGCACGGCGGTGAGCTTGTCCAGCTGCACACCGGGGTTTTGTCCCAGCTCCAGCGACCAAAGGCAGCGCTTCGACACGCCCGCGGCCTCTGCCAACTGAGCTTGGGTCATCCCCAATTCAGCGCGCCTGTCCTTTATGGCGTAGCCTATCTCCAGCGCGTCGACCATGAATATCCTCCCATCTCAGGTGAATTATTCTTTCGCATCATTTTGCGATTATGATAGTTCGCAATATTATGCGAGTCAATATTCTCGCAACATTATGCGTTTTCACGTTTCGGCCAAAACGCCCTAGTTCTAACAGTTATCTATTCGCGCGCTTGAATTCTTGCACTCACTGCCAGCGCATGCTATATGATTTTTGGTGGCTCATTGAGCTACCTCCAAGTGCCGGGGGAGTCCCCCGGCTATTTTTTTATCCATTCCATTAGGAGTCCCCATTGGCCAAGGAGCTCAGCATCTTCGTCGATGAGGGCGGCGACCGCGGCGGCAAGGCTCGCTACTACCTGCTCACACTCGTCTTTCACGACCAGGCAGACAGCATCGCCGAAGCGGTCACGGGCTATGAGGCCAAGCTTGCCAGGGCCGATCTCCCCAACATTCCGTTTCACTCCGAGCCTCTCATGAACGGGCACAAGGATTATGAGTTTCTTAACATCGAGCAGCGCAAGGTGATGCTCGCCTACTTCTCCTCGTTCGTCCGCAAACTTCCCATTTCCTATATCACGTTCGTCTACCGCCGCAGCCAGTTCGAAGACCCGGCAAGGCTAATGGAGCGCATGGGGCGCGATTCTCCTCCGCCATGGTTGAGCACCTGGGCTTCTTCCAATCCTTCGACGATGTGAAGGTCTGTTACGGCAACGGCCAGGACATCGTCAAGCAGGCACTCGACCGCTCCGTGGGCAAGGTCCTTTCAAAAGGGGCCGTCCATCGACGCAAGACGTCGATGACCGATTACCGCCTCGAGCAAGTGGCGGATTATCTCTGCACCATCGAACTCGGCCTAGTCAAGTACGAGGCCAAGGAGGATGGCGAGACATACAACAAATTCTTCGGCGACATCGGCTCTTTCAAGAGGAACTGGCTCAAGCAAGCCCGCAACAAGCGGATATAGCCGGCCCCGCGGCTTCGCAAGGAACGGTCAGTTCCCCTTCGGTGAGGAGGCAGACTGCCGGCGAGAAACCCCAGGCGACGAACTTCGAGCAGCGAAATCCGAAGCGCAGGCAAAAGCATCGCGGACATTAATCGGCAGCATAGCCCCGTATATAAACGCAGGCGCGGATTCGCTTAAAACCACGCCTGCTATCTGGCAATATCATTAATCGAACGTTTATTCAGCTCCTCCCACTCAATCGCCGCCGCAACAAACCCCAATCGACAGCAGCCAAATCCCAGAGCACCCCGGAGCACGCCCCTAGAGAAGCGCCCATCACTTCCTAGATATCGCGCTCCCAACGCCAATCGGCGCCAGCCTCGTTCGCGGCAATTTCGAAGTTGCACCTCACGATGCCCTCGTCAATCACGTTGAGCCCGCTTTGCGGCGCATCAATGTGCACGGTTTTCCCGTCGGAAAGCAACGTGATCTTGAAATTCTGATTATTCATCGCCGTAGGTGCCAGCTGCGCAGCCTCCATGGCCGCCGCAAACCACGCCGGCGCCTTCGCGCATTCGACGGAAGAAAGCGCCTCGACGCTCTTCGTCTTCCGTGAAAAGCCTTGCGTTTTCCCGTGGCCCACCGCAATGACCAGGCGAACTTTCTTCCCCGGCGCCGCAACAGCACGCGATTTCTTGCGTGAGCACAGCGCACACCAGCACGTATTGAGTCCCATATCTTGCGCGGCAAGCACGATTTTCTGACCCCAATAGCCAATGGCCTCGTCGGCGGCCACGCCGCGCACCTTCCCGTCATCAACCACGAATGCGACATGCGTACGGCACCCGCGAATCAAACCGAAACGCGCAATCACGTTGAAAACCTCGGGGTTGTCGCCCACAAGTTGAATATCGAGGCCGCTTTCGCGCGCGCATTCCTCCACCACGGCACCAAGCGCGTCGAACTCAGCCTGACCAAGAGGCCCTCCGTCATATTCGCGCACGGAATGGCGCTCTTGAATCGTCTCAACGGTAATCATGCACCTATTCCCTTTCGTCGCGCCGCTTCATTGAGCCCATTCTACGCAACTACGTACAGGGAAGCGCCCCGTTCGATCATTTCATCGAAATCGACTTCGTGGGGCACGCGCGAAAGCATTCGCCACAACGCGCGAGCGTTTCACGACGCAGGTCAGCAAGCCTGCCATTCGGAAGCACTCAATCAAACTGCTGGATGCCACCAACCTGAAACGATATTCTTGCCAAACCAGGCGTCTAGCGATCGAGCCCGAGCGCCTCGGCCCACGTCTCTTCCTTAAAACCGGGGATCACGAAATCGTTGCCCACGAGCAGCGGACGCTTCACGAGCATGCCATCGGTCGCGAGCACATCGAAGCACTCGGCGTCGGTCATGCCGGCGTCGAGCTTCGCCTTAATGCCAAGCTCGCGATATTTCATGCCGGACGTGTTGAAGAGGCGTCGCAACGGCAACCCCGAACGCCCGTGCCATTCGGCAAGCTCGGCCGCCGTGGGGTTCTCTGTCGTGATGTCGCGATCGACGTATTCCACGCCATGCTCGTCAAGCCACTTCTTGGCCTTTTTGCAGGTGGAACATTTCGGGTGTTCCAAAAACAACACACTCATGAACAGCCCTTTCTCGAACTCGAATAAATACGCAGCGGCCTATGCGCACTGGGTGCGAACCGATGAACCGCGCACGCAACGCGAGCCTGCACTCGGTAGAATCATCAACCCACGCCAAACGGCGGGCCCGACCTACGGCAAACACGCAGCAAGCCGTTGGTCCGCCGAAAGCGCCGTCAATCGCCCAACCGCCCACAGCAACACGCCAACCGAACGCCGCACCTGTCGCGTCTACGTGCGTTGGGCGCGCGGCCCGTGGGTCACATAGCAAATCGCAGCAGCGAGCGCGTCGGCAGCATGGTCGGGATGGGGCACGTCGTCCAAGCCCAGAATCTGCTTCACCATGTACTGAACCTGGTCTTTTTCGGCGGTGCCCTCGCCCACTACCGCGAGCTTGATCTGGCGCGGCGTGAATTCGCCAACCATAAGCCCACCCTGCGCGCACGCCACGAGCGCCGCACCACGAGCCTGCCCCGTGGAAAACGCCGCCGTGATGTTTTGCCCGAACCACACGGTTTCGATGCCGACGCACGTAGGCTTAAAGCGATCAACCACGGCTCCTATTTGCTGCGCGATTTTCAGCAAGCGCTGCGAAAGCTCCATTGACGCAGGCGTCGACACGCAGCCGTACGCAAGGCATCGAAGCCGCGACCCATCCTGTTCCACAATGCCCCAGCCGGTATTCGCCAGGCCGGGGTCGATACCCAATATGATTCGATGGTCGCCTCGCACGCCCGCCCTTTCGTTTTCCGAAAACAATGCCTTGGATTCTAACGCAGTTGCCGCCCATACAGTTGATGCCGCGAAGGCAAAACCATTTCAACTTGAACGCCCGCATGTCGAACGAAGCGGATCGCAAGCATGCCGAATTAACGCGGGGCTCTACAAATTGCGCCAACGCAGAAGAATGCTGCCAGCACGATTCGCTTACCAGCAGCTTTCTGTATACTATTTTGCTATTTTGCTAGTTAGATATCAGGATAGCAGCAGACAAATCAGCCGATTCATCTGCGATAACGAACGAAAGGCGTCGTCAAAACTTGCCAGTATCGAGCGACAGTGCTCGCGCATTACCGCGCAGAAAATCCATCGCTTACGCCTCGGTCGCACGCAAAAACTAGCTGACGAACGCCTGCGCTTCCAGCACAAACGCATGGGGCAGCGAAGCGGGTTCCCACTGCTCTGCGAGCAGCACGGGGCCATTCGCGGCACCAATCTTGTCCAATCCGAATTGAAAGCATTCGGAAAAATCGGCCGAGCGCACGCGGTCGCACGAATATCGCCCAGCAGGAAGGCGCACAAGCATCATTCCCTTCTCCAGCGCAACGCGCGTTGCGGCCTCGGCGTCGAAGGGATAGCTCGGCAGCATCTCCACTTGCACGTATGCGACAAGCCTGTTTTCTCCCCCTAACGAAACGCCCAAGAAAGGCGCGCCAAGCCCGCGCGCAACCCCTTCCGTATACAGGGGGACAAGTCGCATGCCCGGAGCGGCTTCGTATATCGCGCTCGTCACCCGAGCATAGCGGCGCATATCGAAATCGCCGCCAAGCGGCGCACACAGCAAAAGTCGCTCGGCAAATTCGCGCTCATAGCGCTTCTTTGATTGGAATCGTTGCGACTCGGCGATCTCGTCGGCATAGCGGTCGAGTTGCAGAAGCTGCGCCTCGGCGCGCCCGATGCGCTCCCTCGCCAGCTCGCGCCCCTTCTCGATAAGCTCGCTTTGCCCGTAGCCCAAAGCCGCGGTCGAAGCGATTTCCTTCAACGGAACACCCAGCTCAATGAAGGTAGTTACCATATCCAAATCGGAAATCTGGTTGATTGAGTAGTACCGATACCCCGATTCCTCATTCACGTAAGCCGGCTTAAGCACACCGACACGCTCGTAATACCGAAGTGATTTCGCCGAAACGCCGCGCAGCTTCGCGAATTCGCCAATCGAAAGCAGCTCTTCTTTCATGCATCTCCCATCTGCCGCAAGGAGGCGCCTGACCGACTCTCCCATCATGGGATAGTCTAAGATGCGGACCCCTGGTTTTTCAAGATGCGGAATCGAGCCTTTGCATGCCGCCCCACCCCGCGAACTGCGCGAAGACCGGAAGAGGGCAAGCCCGCAAACATGGGCACCTCGACCCCGCCTCACAAGCCACGCGATGACTCTTCACGCCAAGCATCCCCATAGGGCGAGAAGCCCAATCTCCAGCACGCACAGCCCCTGTTGGATGGCCACCGCGAAAGCCCCAAGCTCAAGTTCCAGGCTTCAAGTTCCAGGCAGGGCCATCAGACGCATGCGCACGACGCGCGCGTCGTGCGCGTCGTAGACCCATGTGCCCCTGGAGCCTTACACCCCAAGCGCGTTCGCAAGTCGAATCGAGAACGCCGTTACCTGGCCTTTTTCGAGATAATTGGGCAATCCCGCCTCTCGAAGCGCCTGGCAATACGTCGTTTCGGGCGCAAGCTCGCTCAAGCGCAGATACGTACCAACGGCCGCGGCATAGTCGCTGCGTGATTCCGCGAACAAATCGAGCGCGGCAAGCGCAGAAGTGCCGTACGCGGCGTAGTAAAACGGCGAGGTGAACAGGTGCGACGTCGAAAGCCATTCATTCTCGTCCGCCGGCCACGAGTACTTCTCGTACACCTCAGTCCAAATGGCATCGACCTTATCGACCGTCAAATCGGGCTCGCAATAGATGCGCGTCTCCGCTTCGTTTATGGCAAACCCCTCGCGCACCGCAACCAGCTTGTCGAACAGCACGTATTCTCGAAGCGCATCGCCATACCCAGGGCAAAGCACGTCGTAATGGTCGTAGCACAGGAGCTCCAGGCCCTGCGACATAATTTCCTGCACATCGACAACGGTATTGGGCATAAACGAATTCGCGCGCACCCGATACATGTGGTTGAAGTGGCCGAATTCATGCACGATTGCCGCGCAGTCCGCCACTTCAGTATTGGGATTCACGAAAACGCAGCCATCATTGTACGCCGCCATTTCCACGGTATAGCTGTTGCGAACCTTTGCTTCCGACGCCGATATGTCATACAAGCCGTTATCGACAAGGTGGTCAAACGATTCCCCAAGCGCAGGCGAAACACGCGCCACGCATGCCCGCGCGTTCGCCATAAGCGTCTCTTCGCTTTCGTCGAGAGCATCGAAGGCGCCATCGATATCGTCGCCCATAACGTCGGCCACATAGCTCTGATACACCGGCACGAATTCCCTCGCAACCTCATCTTGCGCCGCCTCAATTTCGGCCATCGTGTAGTCGCGCCCATATTCCGTAGCGAACACGTACTCGACGTAGTTCTCGTATCCCAAGCTTCGCGCCCAGGCATTGTTCGCATTGACGAGCTCAACATAGAGGCGTTTGAGCTCGACGTCGGCCGCATCCCGCGACAAGAGCGCACTGTATTGGCTCGCAAGATTGTCACGCTTCGCTCGCAGCGCAGCGCTTTCCGAAGACATCGTGCTCGAATTGTCCAGAACGCTCGAGAATCCCTCGCCGATGTGGGCCCTGAAAGCCTCTGCGTGCTTCGATTCAAGCGCATCCATGAATGCCTGTGCGCACTCTTGGTAATGGCTGTCATACGCCATCTGCTTTGCCGCATACGCGCTCGCGGCAGCCTCGTCAAAGCCGGCGCACGCGCGATCGAAGTCGGCAAGCGCACGATCGCTCGAAAGATCGGCGAAAAGACGTTCGAGCTTGTCGTAGGCATTCAGAAGGGCCGACGCATCGTCGCCGTCCATCGCCGCCCGAAACTCTTGAAGTGCCGCGTTATATGCCACCTCGTCGAAGGAATCACGCGAACGGTCGGGCAAGGCCACGTTCCAATGCTCGACCTCATTTCCGTATTCAAATTCGACGGGCGCCGAGGAACCTTCCCCCGTTGCGTTGCCGCCCGCTTCGCCTCCGCCGTTACCGCCAGAGCCGCACGCCGAAAGCGCCAGCGCACAGAGCGCCAGAATCAGAACCGCCACGAGCCAAGAGCGCGTGCGCGCGGCGCGAAACCAAGTTGCAGCTTTGCCTTCGAGGATTGCAGAATACATTGCAGACACCTCCCTTGATGAAGCCTCGAACATAACCATTTTCATCGTAAAGAGGAATGGCTAAAGCAGGAATCGCCTCGCGGCCAATTGAGAATGCCTGGGCACGACCACGCGTCTGATTTTGGGTTATCCGATTTTGCACGCGAGAAAGCATGGGATTACCCTAGCTTGCTTATAGGCTAGTTACTAATACGCTATTCCGCTATCTTGCTAGCTGATTATCTTGCTATCTGGCTATCCTTATATAAGAATATCGCCGAATTGCTGGGGCACGCTGCCAGCATAGAAGCCTGAAGGGCCGAAATACGCAACCGCGCGGGTGTATCTCATCTGTTGCATTTCATGGGTTCATTTCGAAGATTACGTTTCTTAGGATGCGTCTCTCGGCTTGACCCCACGGCTTGCACCCTCTGAGCGTTTGCCACATGCGCTGACATCACAGGTCGCACCTCCCGGGCTTTCGTCTCACTGACTCATTGCATGGGTCCATTGCATAGCTCGCGCCTCGAAAGCCGATAAGCCGCTTTTCATGAAGAACATGCACTTGCCGCAAAACGACCTTATGTCTACTTATAAAAATGCTCAATCCCGGTTGTCGACACCTGAGAACTTCCCTTTTCACGCTGCTTTCGTAGGAGCATAGGGAAATAGTAGGCGGGGCAATAAACTTCAGTTTTGCCTTGCAGGAAGCATGAGAATATCATTGCAGAAACGAAGAGGGAACCCTTATCCCCCGAACGAACAAGCCGCCCTTAAACTATTTAGTCCATGCCATCTAAGCGCGTCCCCTATTGGTCTCATTCACGTACAAATCGCACCATTCGTTTGAGTCTTTTTATTGCTCTATCCAAGTGATCTATCGCATTTTCCTAGAACTCTTCAAGAGCGAATCACCCTTACGCGAATGCTCTCAAGACCATGAAACCGAGCACCGCTCCGTTTTCCCAATAAGCGTTAAGGGCCCTTATTCCAACCCGCCAATACGAGAATGATTGATTCCATGTCCGCGTCTTCCTTTAGTAAATTTAGAACTATATCGAGATATCCGTAGCCCTCCCCTGCAACTTATTTCATCAATCTGTTTCTTGCTTTTTCATAAGACAGAACGAACTTCCTTTATTCCAAACCCGATTCGTCCCCCTCTCCTTTTCCCTCTACCACCCTTGCGCATCAGGGAGCCTTGTTCCCTCTCGCCATTATTTCTTTCACGTGGTGGCGATCCTGCTCATTTGAGTTTGAAAACTCGTGTGAAATCTCGACTACATTCTTATTTTATTATCCCTCCCCTTATTTTGTTCTGACGTAAACCATGTACGACTCTCTCTTATTAACGAGCTTTTTACGACTTGCTAATAAGCTCTCTACCCTTCAGTACCACCAAGTTCCGCTCCTGATATGAAAGCGAAAACCATCCAGCCCTCAACCCTCTACCCTTTTATGCCGATTGTCGACAACCTTCGGATCGCGCTATAACGCTATGCCGAAACCTAATTTCGTTCTTACGTAGCTTGGGGTCAAAATTCTGCATCAATCATAGCTATCTGTGTATTCTTTACATTGTAAACGTTATTGTTATCCCCGTTCATTCAGCTGTTTAGGATTTCGTCATTTTCTGCCTTTAAATTCAATTGCACGGCTCGAAGCATTGCCTGTTTTCTTTCTTATCTACACCCGGAAGCTACTTCGCGGCCAATCACCTCACGCTCATTTTCAGCTTTGATTATTCTGCGCGTGTCCGATAAGCGTTCTCAAGCGACGCAATTTGCTATCCAGTGGCCACAGAGCCCGCCCTTCCATTCGCCCCGAGATCTTATTGCTTTTTCAATATTCGTTAGCGCGGTCTAATTAATGGACCTGTTTTCAGTTCACATTTTTATTGCCCCTGGTTTCTTCTCGTATGTGGCCCGGTGACGAACCAAGCTTTTCTTTAGGGAGAATTGAGTGCAGGCTTTTCCACTTGATATATCGGCCTTGGCCCATGCATGCATTAACCCTCGAAGCGCCTCTCACCACGGCGCGCGAAGAACGACTCAACCGGTGAATTTCTTCCAATTGAATCCGATGACTAACTAGTTTCCCTGGTCTCCTTGTCTGCTCTATTTCAGACAGTTAAAGACTAAATTGCATCCGCCCCCTTATAATCATATTCGAGTCGTTTTATAATCCGCAATTCCCCTTATGGGGCCGTCTGTCTTAGTATGCGATAAATAATGAGGCGACGATTGCAAAACAAGCGCGCATCGCAGCTCCGTCCCCTGAACTCCGAAAGAAAGCGCCAGGGGTTCTTATGAGGAAAGCGGCCCCAACGACCAATCGCTCACTCGCTTCGCGAAGGCGACCTCTCTATTTTCACTGCATTCGATATGCCGCGGTTTTCAAATCCCTGCCGCGATTCCAAATACCATCGATATGATTTCGAATTTCTTGAACAATCCCCTGTCAATAACAAGCAGATAAACGATACTTCGCTGTTTATGCGCCATTCAACAAGAAGGAAAACCAGAATGTAGTATTGCCGCTAAACAACGCACCTTAGGGAGCAAGCGAAAATCCCATCGGATCTGTCCTTCAACGAGTCGCACCTCTCGACCTTGCTTGCATGCGCCCGCGGCTCGCCATCACCCCGGTTCGTCCTCAATACCAACACGGAAGGATGGCGTGAGCTAAGCCGACTTAAGAATCGAACGAATAACCTCATATAGCGCGAAAAGAGACAGACATGACCAAAAAAGACCCCGTCTGAGACGCCTCCTGCGACAAGATATCCAATCAAAACGTGTACTTGTACCATTTTTATCAAAATAGGGTCTTATTTTCGCTCTCAAGGCCGATTTCGGCCACGTGCGTACTTTCTCCTAGGTCCTCGTTCTTTTCCGGGAGAATGCTCTATGGTTACTCGACCCACAACATCGACTCCAACAGAAATGCGTCCTTCACTTAGAGATCACCATGGAAGCTTGGCTTTCCCACCTTTTTTTGCACCAGCTTTTTAACGCGCCGCATCTTATGATGCGCCTTTGCCGCTTCCCCGCCGCTTCCTCGTGCGTTCCCTAGCCACCCCTGCCTCTTCTTACTTGTTTTTGACTTCTTATCATGGGGTCATCACTAAATTTATTTTGTTCAATATTTTGCTATTCTGCTATCTTCCTAGCTATCTAGCTATTCTTACCTCATATTTTGCCTGCTCATAAAGCACTTCATACGCTTAGTAGTAGACTTTCTCTGCATAACAATTCGCGTTCACCCAAAAGGAATGTTAGATAGCAGGCTACCTTGCTAGTTTGCTACTCTGATATCTCACTAACTCCAAATGGCCACTCGGCGCAGCGGCTTAAGTTAAAGATTTTGATTAAAGCAAGACTCCAAACAGCCCCCAAATTTTTGAGAATCAAATCCACACTCGATCGCATTTCGACCCATAACAATCCTCAGCCGCTCTGCATTTGCCTTTGTTGCACGTCGCTCCGCACAGGCAACCGACCAAACAAATGCACTTCTTCAGAAATTAGGGACGGTCATACGCTGTTCAGAAACGGGCGAAAGAGGGCGGGGGAGTGTTTCGTTCGCATTCCTCGTGAATGAAAGGGTGCTAGAGCCTCTCTCGTAAGCAGAGCAAGACATACGAGCGATTCTCTTACAGAGGAAAAAGAAGGGGAGTGGTATCCCGCATTCTTAACCCCACATGCACATACCCTCAAATGGCGCTTCCGGCATAAGGTAGGGGAGTGGGCAAAACATGAGACATGCGCAACGGAGCAACCGGGTCCATTGCTCCGTTGCGCCAAAGCTCAGCCAATTCGGGTATAGCTACCCTAATAGATGCTATTAGGGTAGCTTGCTATTTTGCTATCATTAGACCACACAAACATAGCTTTCGAATCCACTTACGAACCGATTGGGCGAAACAGCAATACTATTAATCTAGCTAAATATTTCGCTCTTCATTATTCTGTTATGAGCCTATTTTTCTACTTAGCTAACTTGCTAGCTAAGTATCAGAGTAGCTAATAAGCAAGCTATCCTGTTAGTATGATATCGAGTTATTAGACTATGCTGCTAGCTTTTTAGCTTGTTAGTCTAATCGCTTTCTAGCTTATTATTTTTATATCTCACTATCTTGTTAGCTGGATATTTTGATAGCTGAATATCTGATTAGCGGGATAGCTGCATAGCTTGAGAGTTTCCTAACCATCTATTTTATTAGTCTGTTATCTTGTTATCTTCATATTTCGCTACTATCTTATCTAGCTATCTCTTTATCTTGCTACTTAGTGACTCTTCTAGTTCGCTAGCTTGCGAGTTATCTACTTCGCTATCTGCGTAGCTTATTAGCTCGATAGCTAGATATGCAGCTATTTAATTATCTAAATAGGGGGATATTTTGTTAGTACGATAAGGTGTTAGCTGAATATCGTGATAAAATACTATTCAGATAGATTGATACGAATTTAGTAATCCCAGGTAGAAGGTAAAAATGGGCAAAACATACTCAGTGGCAAACCGAAAAGGTGGTTGCTCAAAAACAACGACAGTAGGCGCACTTGCATCTGGCTTGAATGAGCTTGGCTGCAAAGTCCTTGTTATAGACATGGACCCCCAAGGAAATATTTCCGATTGGGCTGGCTTTAACACCGATGGTCAAAACACCACCTACGAAGTAATCACGAACCGCTGCGAAGCTTCTGAGGCGATTTACGAGACAAAACATTACGATTTGATGCCTGCAGATAACGACTTGTTCGCATCAGAAACTGAGCTTGCTAACGCAATAGATCGTTATGAACATATGCGCGATGCCTTGAAATCGGTTAAAGATGATTACGATTTCATTCTTATCGATACGCCGCCAAATCTGTCGACGCTGTCAATCAATGCTTTCGTGGCATCCGATGGCGGTATCATTGTCACGACCGATACTGGTGCATTTTCAACAAAGGGCATGAACGATCTTGCTGAAACCCTTGCTATGGTGAGCAAAAAATTAAACCCTCAGGCAAAGGTAATTGGCATTCTGCTTACGCGTTTCAACCCACGCTTCAATGCGATGAAAGTCATGCGTGAAGTTACTGAGAAGTTCAGCGCATACTTCGAAGCGCCTGTTTACGACACCTTCATTCGACAATCAGTAGCCGTTATGGAATGCCAAATGGAATCGGTTGATCTCTTCGACGCACCGAAGCAATCGGCGGCCATTGCCGACTATCGCGCATTTGTCGCAGAATTCCTTCATAATGAAAGCGCCAAAGAGCAAGAGAGCGAGAAGTAAATGAGCAGGACCGGAACCGACCCCAACAAGATCCTGATGGGAGACCTGAAACCTGAACTGGCCGCAAAGGCTGACATGCTCTCGAGCAAATTTGCGCCAAAACCTAGACGCGCAGTAGAGACCGAGGAGCCAGCCGCACAGACTCCTGCAAAGCAGGCCAAAGAGGCATCGATCCCCGTTGCCAAGAAAAGAGCCAAACAGGAAAAGAAAGATGAAGCAGCTTCCGTTGAAGAAGAGCTCACCCAAATGAACATTCGTATTCCTGTAAGCCTTAAGCGTGACATCGACAGGATCGTCTTCGAAAAGAAGTACGCAGGCGAAGATGTGAATATCAAGAGCCTTGTAAGCCAATGGATTCAGGAGAGCGTCAAGAAGGAACTGCGCAAGAATGGCTAGTCGCCTCCCGGTACGCGTCCCGCTCTATGGAGACGCGTACCAGTTCGTTCCCGCACGAACAACAATTCTCAATCCAGCGCTTAAAGGGGAAGCTACGCAGCTCTATCTTCTATGGGCCACAATAGGGGAGGGGAGCAATAAAGGCATACTTTCTGATATAACGAATGACGAAACTATTCCTATTTTTGCATGGCTGAGTGACGATGAACGTTTTCTTACAAGCGCATATCAACAAGACTATGAATTTATTGAATGTGTAAAAGAAATCGTGACGTTCAGCAACTTTCCCTCTGGGTCACAAATTGAGCTTGCAATAGCAAAGCCCCAGGTCACAAACGATGGACCTGGTATGGTTGCACGCTTTTCCATAACAGTTTAATAGCTAAATAGATTACTAGCCTGCTATCTACATAATAGAATAGTTAGATATCAGGCTAGTTTTATACATCAATAGCGAGCTAGTCCTAGAAAAAGCGAAGCATCCATAGCAATAAACTATATAGAATGGTTGCCCGATCGCGTATCCTCGACATTTGCCAAATCGCATGCAGCAACCCAATATTTCAAGACGGTAGGGTAGGAAATACCCGTAACCTTGGAAACAAAGTTCTTCGACGCACCAGGATTTTCAATCAAAACGCTCGCGATTGCCGCCGTTTTCTCATCGCGAGATTTTTGAGAATATGCAGGACGAGCGACCTCCTCGAGGTGAGCGACACGCGTACGACCGTTACGCTTCTCCGGCTCGCCAAATGGATCAAAACCAAGAGTGCGAACTTCAGAATTCCTCGTCTGCCAGTTATCCTTCTTGTAACCCATCAAAGCGTTATCGATATCTCGGCGGGTGAGGGGAGTGCCCATTTTCGCCCATGGGGTATTCAACAAGTCTAAATAATCGCGCTGCAATTCTTTACGCGTTTTAACAGGCTGAACCATCATGTACGCAACTCCAGCGAGCATATAAAGCGACAAATAACGCCTGCCCAAAGGTACTTTTGGCAGATTCTCATAAATCGTTTGGTACACGCCTCCCGTTTCGCCTGCAATCAAGGGGTGGGGGCGCGTCTTCCAACGGGATCGGACGGGACGCCTATTCCCAGATTCCTGTTTTTGTCCACGGCGACGCACGCCCTTTTGAATAAGGATGCTCGCACCAGGAGCGTTCAACGAGGCAGCAGAATCGAACTCGGCCTGAGTCAAATTACCTTTCTCGTATAAATCGCGAATAAAAACGAGCTGATCTTCACTTGCAGGCTTTTCTTCAAAGGCCTTCTGGCGAGCTTCAATCTCGTCGGCGATATCCTCGAACGACTTCCACCGCACATCATCTTCGCAAAGAACCAGTTCGGAATCATATGGCAAGCGGTCGAAAGAAGCCAAAACATGAGAAAGCGAAAGCGGATTCACCGTTGAATGCTTGAAAACGCGGTCAACGGGACAAAAGCAGCGAACAATTTCACCGCGCTTCGTAAGCGAACCCGGAGCGCGAAACCCGTGATTAAGCGAGGTGCAATGCGTATCAAGCACGCAAGGAAGATCGAAGCAGATAAGGCCATAATACGCATAGAGCGCATCGGCCAAAGCCTTGTATTTCGTACGTCGGGGGTTATGAATTCGGAACGTTTGCAAGGGCTCATCGAAAATGTACCAGAGGTGAATACCTCGACCAGTAAGGCAGACGTACGACGGCAAAAGCCGTCCATCAATACGCTCGAAAATTTTTTCCAAAACAACGGGATCAATTGGACCATCTTCATCTTCAACGCCGTTATGCGACGGATCGATATCGACACAAATCGCATTGAGCGTTCGCTGCTGAGCGCGCTGAGTGTTAAGAGGCATACGATATGCGCCATTACGAGTCTGGAACCGCCCCGTGAAAATGAGTGCGGGCTCATTGCGAATCGAAGAAAGAAGGAATTCGATGTCGGCAAGAGAATCGCATGCGTAAAGTTTATACGTCTGTTCGCGATCGTCATGAAGGTGTAGATAGCTTACGAGCACTTCGTTATAGGCATGTTTCTCAGGATCGCCCAAACCAAACAAGTCAAAGTAAAACTGCAAAGCAGTAGGCGGAACGGTCATTACCGGAGCAATCGGACGAATTACAAAAGAACCGATGCTCGAATCGAAATGCGAAGTACCCGATGAAGCCAAAGCCGGCTCGACGTAGGTCAAAGCCTCATAACCCTGAAGAAGCTCATCGCGCGTTAAGTCAACGGAGAGTTCAACAAATCCGTTTGATTCAAGACAGTCAGTAAGTGCCGTAGCAGATGCGTTGTAACGACGAAACTCGGCTTCAGCACGAAGGCTTTCAGCAATAGCCTCATCAAGATTGAACGTAGAGAAAGGGGAGGGTTGAGCCAAAACGAGCAACTCCAAACACTGATCTTCCAAGCCCATAAGGGTGACACTAAGAACGGTAAGATTTTATAACGTGAAAGCCTAAAAGTCCATTGCGAGTAAACAAGAGCGCGGAAGTTGAAAATGGGCGACAAGCAGAAAAACAGCAAGTTCCGCATCGAATTTAAGGGGGTTTAAAGATCTTAGGTACCAAAAAGCGAGTATTGGCATCTACCCGCATAAATTCGGGCGTTAGAAACCGCGAGAGTGCCCCCTATGGGCTCGTGAAGCGGCTCAGCCTGCGCCGTCTTCATGAAGTCGATGTAGGCTCTGGAGGAAGAAATCCTCGACGCCTTCAAGGAGCGCCCACCGCAGTTAGGAAGATCGATCAATTGTCGGGCAAGCTGGTTTCGAGCGAATTTCTTCATATTTTAGACTAAGGTTATAAAATCTAATAAGTAAAGATATCGCGTGCTATACAAAGTATAGTTTCTTATAACACCAGCTCGTACCAATGGTTTTACAAGTCGTTGTCTAGAACGATGAAAACGAATAAAAGAAAGCTAGAGAGCACTGAAACCACCTGAAAAGGAATTCAGGATGCTCTCGCCGCTGGTAAAAATGGCAGGCTCGAAACCCAAGATGGAGCAAAGGCCGGCAGGTATCACGCCATAGGAAACCCCTTAATATAAAAATCGCCTCCTACCTCGAGGAAAACAGAGATAGAAGGCGACTAAATAGTAGGAGTAATATCCGATGAAAACCTTATAAGTAGCTATAGATGTATATCGCTTATATCAAGTACAAAGGAATCGCATCGGAAATAACAAATAGAGAGGCGGATTCGTTTCCCCGAAGCGTCTAATCTAAAAGGCGTGAGATATTATTCTCGGCAGCATTCTTAATGCGATCGATATTGTGAGCGTAAATCATCGTTGTGGTGATATCGGCATGACGGGCCATTTGCTGGGCTTCACGCTCGCTCGCGCCGCCAAGAAGGGAAAACGTAATGGCAGTATGGCGCAAAGAATGAGCTGTATAGCGCGGGTCGTCGATACCTATTTTCCGCATCGCTTCTTTAACAATGCGAGACACCGAGCGCGTCGTAAGCCTCTCGCCAGAATTCCTTCGAGCAACCGAGGTAAAAAGGGGGGAGCTGTCACTTGAATCATCGCGCATTCCAAGGTAATCGCGAATAGGCGCTAAAGCACTTTCGGTTAGCACAACATAGTTGTCTTTACCGGGTCGACCCTTGCCCTGGATATAGAGCACATCAACGCCCGATACCGTTTGAATATCGCCGCAATCGGCACGAACCACTTCAATATCGCGCAATCCGGTACGAAGCATAAGATTCAACAGCGCAAAATCACGCATGCCTGCTTCCGTTTCGAGATCGACAGCCGAAAGCAAACGACGGGCCTGATCAACCGAAAGAGATGCTTTCTTGAAATCCCGCGAAGCTCTTTCACCTCGAACGCCACGTGCGATATTAGGTATGCCATTTTCTTCCGCGTAAGAGAAAAACGATCTTACGGCACCAAGATAATTAGAAACGGTCGTAGGCTTTAAACGTTTATCAACAGAGAGGAATTCGCGAAATGAAATAATATCGCGCTTCGTAAGGGTATCGAAATCAAGAGAGGTGTCTTTCACGAAGGCGCAGAATGATTTAAAGGCTCGTTTATACGTGTTCTTCGTCGATGAGGAAAGATCGAGAGAATCGAGCCACTGCGCAACAACCTCTTCATCAAGCGGAGCAAAAGAAGAGTCTGAATTGCCCACAACACACCGCCCGTCGAATCGATAACGTTTTGCTGTAGCCACCGAAGCATCAAAGGACGCTCATTAAAGAAAGCGAGCCAAGGCAAATGGTGGCTGGAAACCGTGAAATGCATTAATCGTCTCTATGATAGGACACCGGTTCAAAGCCAACTGTCAGAAAGAACCATTCCTTTTGACATCGAGCAATGAACAGATGGGGGGGGTCACCGAACAAGAGCGCCACAACAATTAAAAGATAGACCAAGGCGCGGCAGCACATAGAGTTGGCATACATGCTCGCCAAAGCGCACATCAACACCAAAGACCTCATTAGACGATCAATAACCGTTGTTGTCATCTGGATCGATCGCATTCCTCGCTACAATAGAAACGTTTTGCAAACAGAGAGGAATAATCAAAATGGAAAAAGGTAACCTTCGGGCGCTTGCTCCGATCGGAGTGTTCCTTGTGCTTTACCTGGGCCTGGGAATTCTCTTCGAGTACATCCTGAAGATTGAGATGGGCTTCTACAGCATTCCCATCGTCGTAATCTTCTTGGTGGCGCTTCTAGTGGCATGCTTCCAGAATCGCAAGCTCAGCTTCGATGACAAGCTGGCCATCATGGGGCGCGGCATTGGCGACAAGACGATTGTCACCATGATTCTCATCTTCATGGCAGCCGGTATATTCGTAGGCACTGTAGGCCGCAACAGCGCCGAAAGCGTCGCGTACCTCATGCTTTCTTTCATTCCACCTGAGTTTGCGGTGGCCGTTTTGTTTGTCGTGAGCTGCTTCGTTTCACTCGCCATGGGAACCTCGGTGGGCACCATTACGCTCATCACGCCCATTTCCGTTGCCGTGTCCGCCGCCTCCGGCTTCGATTTGCCGCTCTGCGTGGCGTCGGTCATGGGTGGCGCGATGTTTGGCGACAACCTGTCGTTCATCTCGGACACGACAATCGCGGCGTGCCAGGGTCAAGGATGCGCCATGAAAGACAAGTTCCGCGAGAACTTCAAGATTGCGCTGCCTGCCGCACTGGCATCGCTCGTGATTATTTTGGTGCTGTCGTTCAACGCGAACATCACGGGCGCAGTGATTCATGAATACGAACTTATCGAGCTCATCCCGTACTTGATAGTTTTGGCGGGCGGCATTATTGGCATCAACGTCTTCATCGTTTTGCTTCTGGGCATTCTATCCGGCGCCATTATCATGGTCGCAACGGGAGCCACCGCCGCAACCGATTTGCTTACGAGCATGGGTACCGGCGCCGCAGGCATGTTCGAAACAACGATGGTTGCCATTCTGGTCTCTGCCATTTGCGCGCTCATTCGCGAATATGGCGGCTTCGTATGGCTGCTCAACGCCACCAAGAACAAGCGCGAGCGCGTGGGCCGTCTGCTGCAGAT
>OIWP01001055.1_pt1 | contig 36781 bp, 30 predicted proteins | sample 1587661 | NCBI WGS metagenome assembly OIWP01 (sample SAMEA3888899, study PRJEB22519) | human gut metagenome | biome: human gut; feature: human-associated habitat; material: faeces | place: Denmark | collected 2010 | reverse complement strand
ACATCACGTTTGTCGAGGGCACGGTCTGGGGCATCGACTCCTACGACCAGTGGGGCGTCGAGCTGGGCAAGCAGCTTGCCAAGCAGATTACCCCGGCCTTCCACGACGACGCCGCCAAGGCCGAGCAGGACGCTTCGACCCAGGCGCTCATCGAGTTCTACCGCGCGCATCGCAAGTAGTCGCTGCTGTTAACGCATCGCGCCTTATAGTCAGGGGCCCGTATCCTATCGGATGTGGGCCCCTTTGCTTTGCCGTGGTCCCGGGGCGCACGGCCTTTATGGAACATCGCCGGGGCGCCGCGCGCTGCGAGAACCCTGCGCCTAGATCTCGGTCTCCGCATGGCCTCGCTGCGCCTCGGGTAGCTCCCCGTAGAGCGGATGGTCTTCGAGCCTAAAGCGCTCGACCTGTTCGGGAGTGCGACCGCGTACAAAGAGCCACGAGCGATCGATCGGCGTCGCCATGAGCGTGCTGGGCAGCGCGTCGGCGCGGTCAGAAAACACCCGGGCATTCTCGGGATCCTGGAACGCCAGCACCAGATGCGTGTCGCAGTTGCCCATGATGGAGCGTGCGCGTGCCTCGCCATAGAGCGCATCGAGCTGGTTGGTCGACTGCAACAGCAGCGTTGCCCAGATGTTGCGGCTTCGGATAATCGAGAGCACGTTGTCGATCTGGGGGATCTGCAGATTTGCGAAGTCATCGAGCATAAAGCGCACGGGCACGGGCAGGCTGCCGTCGGGCTGCCTATCGGCTTCGCGAATGAGGCCCATAAACGCCTGCGAAATAAAGAGGCCGGTCAGCGGATCGAGATTGCGGTCAATATCGCTCACGGTTACAAACAGGGCGCAGGGGGTGTGTCCCATGGAAGCGAAGTCCACCTGATGGCACTCACGATAGAGCTGTGCCGCACCGTCGAATCCCAGACACATGACCTTTTCGGCAAGGATGCCGACGATGCTCGCGTGCATGCGCTCGGCATTTTGCGTAATGGCGTAGCGCCGCCATAGCGAGAGGGCATAGCTTTGGGGGTCGGTCGTGATCAGGTCGTCAAACAATCGACCCGTGGCACCGTCCTGCAGGTGCTCGATCAGCTTGATGACCGAGCTGATCGTCTGCTCGTCGGCGGGTAGCTGTTCGGTGACGTAGGCGATAAGACACGACAGCAGGTTTGCCGCCGCATGATCCCAAAAAGGCTGGTTGTTGTCCTCGATGGGGCAGATGGCCTTTGCCACCGAGAGGATGTCCTGCTGGTTGGGCCTGCCGTCCGCCTTGCGGCGAATGTGCCTCAGGGGGTTGTAGCCGCAGCGCTCGATGCCGGGCGCAAGGGCCGGGACGGTGTTGAGGTCGGCGAAGTTGAGACATTGCACGCGGTAACCGTGGGCTGCCAGCACGGGTCCCACTTCGCGACAGAGCGTGCCTTTGGTGTCGAGCACGATGTAGCTTGCGTTCATTTGCAGCAGGTTGGGCTTGAGGACGTTTCGGGTCTTGCCGGCTCCCGAGGGGCCGATCACAAGTGCGTTGTTGTTGAGTCCCGTTTGGCGGGTGTCGCAGGAAAGCGTTCGATCCTTGGCGAGGATGGTGGACGATGCGGACTCAGATGCGGCGAGGCGGCTGGCGAGGTTAGACATGGGCGACCTCCTTGGTGGTCGAGAGGATTTCGTGGGCAAAGCCGAGCTCGACGGCGCGCTCGGCCGAAAGGTAGGTGTCTTTTGCAGTGAGGGACTGGATGCGCTTGGGCGTGAGGCCGCTGCGGTCCGAGAGGATTTGCGTGAGGGTTTTGCGGGTCTGCATGAGACGCCGGCTGGTTTCCTGCAGCGCAAGTGCCGAGCCGCCTGCCCCCTGGGGGATCAGCGGGTCGTGAATCATGAGCTCTGCATGGGGCGCCATACGGCGATCGTCGCCGCCCATAAAGATCACGGCGCCCATGGACGCGGCGAATCCCAGGCAGACGGTGCGGATGGGGCACGATGCGAGGCGCATGGCGTCATAGATCGCAAGACCCGATCGCACGCTTCCGCCGGCGCTGGCGACAAATATGGTGATGGGGCGGCTGGGGTCGGTGGCATCGAGCAGGCGGATTTGCTGGCATAGGTCGTGGGCCATCGGGGTTTCGATGTTTCCCATGACGGAGAGCTCGCGACGGGCGAGCATCTCATCGTAAATGTTGGTGAGCGTGATACCTCGGGCGGATTCACGCATGGTGAGGGGGCTGATGATGGGGGAATGATTGGTGTCCATGAGGACTCCTTTCTGTTGGTTGTGTTGTGGAATAGGATTGTTGCCCGCGGAGGGGCTGGCGGGCTACAGGGTTCGTCCGAGCCTGAGATCGAGCTCGGTTGTGGGGCAGGCTGCCCGTTCGTGCGGCTCGCAAGCGCCAAGGGCTCCAAAGCGATGGAGCGTTGCGGCGGGCGTGGTGTAGGCGAGCCGCAGCTGATGCTCGACAGGGGCACATCCGTCATTTTTGTAATGAGCCGCGTAGTACTGCGCGATGCTGGCGTTCATCTCGCTGCCATTGCGATGGCGCTCAAACTGGCGTCTGCAGGTCTCGATGATCTTTGCTACCGACTTGGGTGCCGTCGCGGGAACAAGGGCGAGATAGCCCTCAAATAGCTCGTCGATGCTCAGGAGGCACAGCAGATTGATCAGCGTCCTTATGACTGCTCCCTCGGCGGAAAAGTGCGCGGTCATGCGGTTATATCGGTTGCGGTCGACGATGGCCGCATGGGGTCTTGGAGTTTTCTGCCCCGTGGTCCCGGGCTTTTGCCGCGCCTGTGTATTGAGCTCGACGTTGCAGCGCTTGAGGCCGTCCAACGGAAGGAACAGTGCGGTGCGCAGGGTGTTCCGCTTGCTTTCGAGTTCATGACGCTCGTCGGGTTCCCATTCGAGCTTGAGTTTCGTGTCGAGCGCCGTAAGCATATGGGCTAGGCAGCCTACGGTAAGAACGTACGAATCGTTGTCGCGTTTTGGGGCATAGGGGTCTGTCAGCTTGCGAATGCCGGGGTCGCCCATGATCTTTGTGCAGCGCTTCAGCAGTTGGGGGTGGTCGGCCAAGATCGTCGCGAGCGGTAGCGACGCGTAGTTCTTGATGGTCGCGGCGGCAAAGGCGGCGTCATATTCGTTTGCATATGCTCGCTCAATGCGGGCATCCAGAATGCTTTTCTTATCGCCGTCTTCAGCGTGGTAGTTTGTCATAGCTTCTCCAATCGGTTGATGTTCGTGCTGTTTGTTGATGTGTTGGTTGTCGTGAGTGATGTGCTTGCCGTGGGTGATGTGCTGACGTTGGGGTGCTATGCGGTTTTCAATGAGCCCGTGAGGCAGTTGCTGCAGGGGCGGGATGGAACGGCCCATGCAAGGCGGAAGGCATCGTGCTCAAAATCGAGACAGCAATGCCCTGGGCGCCTCACATGTGGCAGTTACCTCATTAAGTTGTCATTGCGTTTGGGGTTGTACTTTGCCGATCTTCCTTCTCTTACACGCTAAAACTCAAATTTCATATGCTCGATCTACTTAAAACCGCAACGGCGGTCTTTTATCAACTTATATGTCGGAACGCGTCTTTGCAAGTACTTTTTTGCCTTTGTTTCAAATGGGGTGGTTTTGCAACCGTCATACGCGCGCTGTGCGAACGTGCCCCGGCTCGGATATGATAGTGCGCGATAAAAACGATGCAAGGAGGCACATATGTCTATCAAGGCCATCGCAATGGATATCGACGGCACACTCACCAACGACCAGAAGGTCATTAGCCCGCGCACGCGTGAGCAGCTGCTCGCGGCGCAGGAGTCGGGCATTAAGCTCATCTTGGCCTCGGGCCGTCCCGTATGGGGTCTTCACGCCCTGGCCCAAGAGCTCGACCTTCAGAACCATGATGGTTTGCTGGTGGCCTTTAACGGCGCTCACGTCGTCGATGCCCAGACCGACGAGATGCTGTTCGATCAGGCTATGCCTGCCGACGAATTGCATCGCCTGATTGATCACCTGTGTAATTATGACGTGATCCCTATGATTTCGCTCGGTCGCGATCTGCATGTCGAGGACTCGTATCATTGCATGATCACACTGCCTGACGGCTCGCAGAAGAATATCGTCAAGTATGAGCGCGACGCGTGCGATCTTAAGATTCGTGAGGTCGAGAGCTTGCATGAGGTCGTGGATGCTTATCCCGTGGACAAGCTACTCACTGCGGGCGATCCGGCCTATCTGCAAGCGTATCACGAGGAGATGTACGCGCCCTTTACTCAGACGCTTTCGGGCATGTTTACGGCCGACTGGTACTTTGAGTTTACGGCGCCCGGCATCGATAAGGCTCGCGCGCTCGAGGGTTCCCTGTCCAAGTTAGGTATCGATGCCAGCGAGGTCGTATCGTTTGGTGACGGCCAGAACGACAAGTCCATGATTGAGTGGGCCGGCACTGGTGTTGCCATGGGCAACGCGGTTGACGAGGTTAAGGCTGTGGCCCAGATGGTGACCGCCAATAACAACGAAGACGGCATTGCGGTGGCGCTGGATAAGCTGCTGGGTTAGAATCGCCGATTAATGCATGGTTCGGGCGCCTGCTCGCGGGCGTCCTTTTGTTAGGGAGGGTGCCGTGTCCGCATTTCCGTTTGACGCCGTTATCTTTGACATGGACGGCGTTTTGGTCGATACCGAGTTTTACTATCAAAAGGAACTCGAGAAGTTTATCGATTACCTGCAGATTTCTGTGACGCGCGACGAGCTTAATGCGATTGTTGGTTCATCGCACCGTGATTTTCAGCAGGTGCTCGTCGATTGGCATGAGCGTGCGGGTTTGGGCAAGCTCAGCGTCGAGGCTGCCGAGGCACGCTATGAGGTGTGGGCGAGCGCGTATTCCTGCGACTATAGAAAACTGCTCAACCCCGGCGTTGCCGAGACGCTGGCGGGGCTGAAAGAACGTGGGGTTCGCGTTGCGCTGGCATCGTCGTCTCCTCTCAACAATATCGAAGAGGTGCTGGGTACCTGCGGCATTCGTGAATACTTTGAGTTTTTGGTCTCGGGCGAGCAGTTCAAGCGCAGCAAGCCCGATCCTGATATCTATCTGCATGCTATAGATCGTTTGGGATTGCCCGCGGATCGCTGTTGCTGTGTGGAGGACTCTCTGTATGGCATCACCGCCGGCAAGCGAGCCGGCCTGACAGTCATTGCCAAGCGCGAGGAGCGCTTTGGCTTTAGTCAGGACGCCGCGGACAAGATCATCGACCAGCTGCCGGACCTGCTCACGCTTTCTTAGGAGCGCGGTAGTTGCGCGTTTTTCGGGTCTGATGAGTAAATAGCCAACATTTTGGTGCGACACCTAGCATACTTTAAGCTAATGCGGGCTTAAGGGCTTGTTGAATGCCCTTAAGCCCGTTTTAGAATTAATTGTGCTGGGAGAGGGTATATGCCACCGACTGAAGGGCCAACTGACGGTAAAGCAGCGATACCGCTGTACCAACAGGTCATTGATATCATTAAAAACGAAATCAACTCCGGCGCCTACAAGGCAGGCGCGCGGATACCCAACGAATTCGAATTGGCTGAGAGCTATAAAGTTGGCCGCGTTACCGTGCGACGCGCTATTGAGGAACTCGTCCAGCAGGGCTATCTAACGAAGCGACAGGGGAAAGGCACGTTTGTCAATGCCCCCAAGCTCAAGCGCAAGATTCGCCAGAAGGATGACGTCCAGAGTTTTTCGGACGCATGCCGCGTTAATGGAATGGAACCGGGGGCGTGTGTCATTTCGAGGAAGATACTGCCGGCGGATTCCACCGAAGCACAGTTCTTTGGTGTTCCCGTTGGAACTGACTTGATTTGCGTTGAGCGCGTGCGTACTGCCGATGGCGTCCCTGTCATGCTCGAGAACAACATATACGTTTACGAGGACAACGCCTATCTATCAACGGCATCTCTATCTAACCAATCCATTTTTGAGTTCGTGCGCAACCGGACGGGCCGCACGCCCGCGTTTACCGGCCCGTGCACACTCGAGATCGCGTGCGCGTCGCCCGAGGTCGCTCGACTGTTGGCAGTTCCCGTTGGCGAACCCTTGTTTTATATGGAAGCCTTCTTATTCGATGAGCAGCGGCGGCCGTTTATCATCGGTCGTCAGCGAATCGTTGGGTCTCGCTACGTTTTTGACATCTAGGACATTGCGAATGGAAGCGCCCGGTGGATCATCTCACCGGGCGTTTCCATACCGTTCACGGCGCAAATGCAACCGTTCAACCGCGTTGCGGCAATCAGTTTGAAATTATCTTGATGAAGGAAAAGCTGCTGGTAATCTATGGGACGTCATAGAACGTCTGCATTGTGCAAACGTTGAAGCGAGATGCGATGCAGTCTCGAGTTCTTTGGAGGTTTCTATGTCAGATACGAAGGCGAAGAAGACAAACAGACGTTTTAAGTTCAAATTACCGCATGTCTATACGATCATGTTCTTGCTGATCGTTGTCTTTGCGGTCCTGACTTGGATCGTTCCCTCTGGCCAGTATCAGCGCAAGACGATTTCGACAGCGGCGGGCGAGCGTGAAGTCGCCGTTGCTGGAACCTATGAACAGGTCGATAAGAACTACACCGATTCCGAGACCGGCGAGACCATCAATCTGGGCCAGGATATCTTCGCGGTTCTGCAAGCGCCCACCAAGGGTATCCAGGAGGCTGCCGACGTCGTTGCGTTCGTCTTATTGATTGGCGGATCGTTCGCAATCATCACCAAGACCAACGCTTTGAATGCCGGCATGAGCCGTGTGGTTAAAAAGCTCAAGAACAAGGACATCCTCATCATTCCCATCACGATGACGTTGCTGTCCATTTGCGGCACTACGTTTGGTATGTCTGAGGAAGCCCTGCCGTTCTATGCCATCTTCATTCCCATCATGATGGGTATCGGTTATGACTCGATGACGGCATTCATCATCTGCTTCCTTGGTCCCAACCTGGGATATTGTGCTTCGACCATCGACCCGTTTAATGTTTTGATCGCCCAAGGCATCATTGGCATCGAGGGCAATCCGCAACTGTGGCTGCGCGCCGTTTCTTGGGTCATCTTCACTGCCGTCGGTATCGCATGGGCCATGCGCTACGCCATGCGCGTCAAGAAAAACCCCGAGTCGTCCATTACGTACGAGGACGATAAGCTCAAGCGTATTGAGTTTTCCGTGACCGATGCCTCCATCGAGGAAGAGTTCACTATCCGTCAGAAGCTCGTGCTTATCGATTTTGCCTGCGGTATGGGCATTATCGTCTGGGGTCTTGTTACCCAGGGCTGGTACATGAATGAGATTTCCGCCGTGTTCCTTGGCATGGGCTTGCTTGCCGGTATCCTGGGCGGCCTTGACCAGCAGACGATCGCTGAGGAGTTCGTTAAGGGTCTCGCCGACTTTGCGTACGCTGCCATCGTTATCGGTATCGCTCGCGGTATTCTGGTCATCGCCGAGGGTGGCATGATCATCGACACCATCCTCCAGGCGCTCGCTACTGCGCTCGCCGGTGCACCAGCCGCCGTCTACACCACGTTTATGTATATCGTCCTTGGCCTGCTCTCTTTGCTGGTTCCCTCGAGTTCTGGCCTGGCGGCGCTCACCATGCCCGTTATGGGCTCCCTGACCGAGCTCATGGGCCTCAATCCCGAGGCGGCCGTCACCGCGCTCCAGTTTGCCAACCAGACCATCAACACCATCAGCCCCGTGGCGGGCATGACGGTCGCCGGCCTTGCCGTGGCTAAGATTTCGTTTGGCCAATGGTGGAAGACCATTTGGAAGTTCTTCATCTTCATGGTCGTGTTTGGCTTGGTCGTTACTGCCATTTCCGGCATGCTTCCGGCGTAGGTGGTTGTGATGTCTGATCGTTTGACGGTACTGACGTCTAAGAGCGTCTTTACCGGTACGGGGGACCTGCCGTTTGAAGGTTTCGTAGCGGTCCGTGGCAATCGAATTGAGGCGGTTGGCGCCAAGCGCGAGGCGGCTTCGTATTTGACCCAGGCGGACGAGGTAGTTGACCTGGGCGACCGCACCATCATGCCTGGCCTGATCGATGTGCATACCTTCTATACAGGTTGGGCGCTGCGGACGTTGGGGTCTGATCTGTCCGGCATCGCCGATGCCAAAGAGGCCGTGTCGCTCTTGCGTGCATGGAAAGAAGATCATCCGGATTGCGCGGCGGCTTTTGGCCACAACCTACCCGAAACGTTGGCATCGGATGCCGAGAACGCAAATACGGCAGCTGTGTTTGGCGATTGTTTTGGCGATATCCCTGTCGTCTGCTTTACGCCGGGCGCGGAGACCTGTGTTCTCAATGCTGCCGCCAGTGCGCGATACGGCTTCACACCCCAGGCGTGCTATGCCGAGAAGATCTGGCGCATGATGAGCGATTTTCTCGCGCTGCCCGAGGTGCGTGCGGGGTATTCGGACTACATGAGCATGCTCAACGAGCGCGGCGTTACCGCCATCAAGGAGATGGCGTTTGATGACTACTACGGCTTTGCCGACGAAATGGCTCGCCGTGAGGAATCTGGTGAGCTGACGGTTCGCGTCTCCATGATGTCGCAGCCGGTGGGTGCTGGTGCAAATCTGGCATATGCCCGCGAGGCGCGAGAGCGCTTCCGGGGACCGTTCGTTCGTTTTTCTGGCTTCAACCGTATGACCGATCGCGGCGTATGGGCGGGGCTTGCCGAGATGATTGACCCCTATGAGGACACGGCCGATGCGGGCGCTGCCGGCAAGACGGTCGTCGAGGAGCCAGAGTGGAATCTGATTGAGAACGAGCTGCGTGCAATTGATGCTGACGGCTTCCGATATTCCTTGCATTGCCAGGGCGATGGCGCCGTTCGTCGCACCGTGGCGCTCTATGCCTCGCTGCCTCGAGACGAGCATGGACGGATGCTTCGCCGCCATGCGATTACCGATCTCGAGAACTCTGACCCGACCGATCTTGTCGAGTTTGGCAAGTTGGGTGGAATTTGCGAGGTCTATCCGCAGATTCTGACGCTGGACCGGCGCGAGGATTGCCTGTCGATGATGCGTCGACAAATTGGCGAGACGCGACTTTTGCACAGCTGGAATCGCCGCGGCATGGAAGATTCCGGATGCACAGTGTGCTGCGGCACGGATCTGCCGCTGCTGATTCCGAGCCTGGGCGAGTCAATCTACAGCGCGTGCGGCGGATTCTTCGCCGACGGACTGCCCGTGAATGAGGTCAACACGCTGACGCTTGTCGAGCTCTTGTGCGCTTGGACTGCCGGGGGCGCGTACGACCTGATGCGCGAAGACGAGCTGGGTACGCTCGAGGTTGGCAAGCTTGCCGATATCTGCGTGCTCGATCGGGATGTGTTCGACCTCGATTATCGCGACGCACGTGATCTTGCGGTTGACATGACGATGTCGGACGGACAAATCGTGTTCAATCGAAATAAGGAGGCATAAGATGTCTGAATCCAAACCGACGCTGCGCCGCGAACAGATTGCGGGCATGAATATCCACTACATCATGTGGTCGCTCGATTACTTCCTTGATGTGCAGCAGCGTTTGGGCTTTGAGTCCATTGAGCTGTGGTGCGCGGAGCCGCATGTGACGCTCGACCACACGGGCTACTTTGAGGCTGAGGTCCTGGCGAAAAAAGCTGCAGACCGTGGGCTTAGGTATCGTACTCTGTGCCCTGAGAATGTTGTCTATCCTTGGCAGTACTGCGCACGCAAACCGTTGCATGAACAGCGCAGCCTGGCGTACTTTAAGCACGGCATTGAGCTTGCCGAGGTACTTGGGTGCGACCGTATGTCCGTCAACTCGGGCTGGGGCGACTGGGACGAGGACCGCGAGGAAGCCTGGAAGCGCAGCCGCGAGCACTTGTCCATTCTTGCGGAGTATGCCGGCGAGCACGGTCTGGTGCTTACGATGGAAAGCCTGCGTCCCGAGGAGAGCAACCTTGTGACGACGGTTTCCGATGCGAAGCGCATGATTGACGAGGTCGCGAGCCCGTACTTACAGCCCATGGTTGATACAACCGCGATGGGCGTTGCAGGCGAGACGCTCGAGGACTGGTTTGCCGCCTTTGGTGATGGGGCAATTCACGAGATGCACTTTATCGACGGTGACCCGTATGGCCATCTGGTGTGGGGCGATGGCAAGCACGATATGGACGCCTTCGTCGCCACACTCAACGCCCATGGTTTTGACGGCATGCTGGGCCAGGAAATCACGGACGGTCGTTACTACGATGACCCGGCCGCGGCAGATGCCAAGAACATGGCCGCATTCGAGAAATATCTGATTGACTAAAACAACTATCGGCTACGCAACCAACGTCATTGATTGCGGGTCAAATAAGAAAGGAACTGGATATGAACGCACACGATCTGATCAAAGAGGCAATTGCCGAGAAGGGCAAGTTCGACAGCGTCTACTGGATTGCTTGCGGTGGCTCCATGATCGATTTGATCCCGGCTCATGAGCTTCTGCAGCGCGAGGCAACCACCTTCACTTCGTATATCTATACCGCACGTGAATTCGACATTATGCGTCCGCGTCGTCTGGGCGAGAAGTCCCTGGTCATCGCTTGCAGCCACAGTGGCAATACCCCGGAGGTCGTCGAGGGCTGCGAGATTGCCCTTGCCGCCGGCGCTACGGTAATCGCCCAGACCGACAACGCTGGATCCAAGATCGACTCCGGCAAGTGGACCACGTGGGTCTACCCATGGGGCGAGGGCGTGCCGCAGGCCGAGGTCCCGGCTGGCATTTCGCTGTCGCTTGCGGCAGAGCTGCTCGATCAGCAGGAGGGCTACGCCGATCTCGCCGATATGTATGCCGGTATCGCCGAGATGGATAAGATTCTTCCCCCGGCACGCGAGAAGGTAAATGCCGAGCTGGGCGATCGCTTTGCCAAGCTTTGCCAGGAGCACGAGTTCTTCTATATTCTGGGCAGCGGTCCCAACTTTAGCCAGACCTACGGTTTCGCTATCTGCTCTCTTATGGAGATGCAGTGGCAGCACTGCAGCTACATCCACTCTGCCGAGTACTTCCATGGCCCCTTCGAGGCTACTCAGGATGGCGTTTTTTACTTCCTGCAGATGGGCTCCAGCGAGTGCCGTGCTATGGACGAGCGCGCCCTGGCGTTCCTTAAGACGCATACCGATACGCTGATGGTGCTCGATGCCAAGGAGTACGGTATGGAAGCCGTGCCGGCGAGCGTCCGTGCCTATCTGGACCCGGTGCTGTTCTACGCCATGAACTGCGAGCTGCGTGCTGCACGCGGCAAGGTGTTTGATCACGATCCCGATTTCCGTCGCTATATGGGTGTTGTCGAGTACTAGAAGGGGCAAAGGCCATGGCATTTAACGTTAACGCGCTCGGATTTGGCGACAACGTCGTCGATCGCTACGAGCATATCCACACCATGTATCCCGGCGGCAACGCGGTGAACTTCGCCGTTTATGCCAAGAAATGTGGTGCCGCACGCTCTGCATACATGGGCATTTTTGGCAATGACGCCGCTGCCGAGCATGTCATTGCAAGCCTCGAGGATGAGGGTGTCGAGCTTGACAAGTGCGAGCAGATGATTGGCGAGAACGGAGCGGCTCGCGTGACCGTCGTTGACGGTGACCGTGTCTTCCTTGGTTCCAACGAGGGCGGTATCCGTGGCGATGCGCGCTATGTCCTCGATCGCTTTGACCTTTCGTACATGAAGCAGTTCGATGTGGTTCATTCGGGCAACTATTGCTTTACCGAGCGCGAGCTGCCCAAGCTGAAGGCTGCGGGCGTCACAGTCTCTTTTGACTTTTCGGATGACTCCACCGACGAGTACTACGAGCAGATTGCGCCCTTCGTCGATTTCGCTTTCTTTAGTGCGGCGGATGCCGCGAGTGAGGACGAGATTCGCGAGCGTCTGGCATGGGTGAAGGGCCTGGGTCCGCGTTTTGTGTCGGCTACGGCGGGCGCCGAGGGCTGCATTGCTTACGACGGCGAGCGTTATTACCGCCAGCTGGCTAAACCGGTAACGGATATGAAGGACACCATGGGGGCGGGCGACTCGTTCCTCACCTCGTTTTTGATGTGCTATCTCGATTCCGCCAAGCGTGGTGAGGATGGCGCCGAGGCCATCGAGCGCGCGCTTGACTTTGCTGCCGGGTTTGCCTCGACCGTGTGCGGCATGGAAGGTTCTTGGGGCCACGGAGCACCAATCGTCGAATAGCCGAGCGGTCCCGGGGAGGTGCAGGCGCCTCCTCGGGACCCGGTGTGCAAAAAATGCCAAATATGAGTACTGTGACTAATTTAGTCGCAGCAAAATCAACCCCTTCAGACGTGATTTGAGCGTCTGGAGGGGTTTAAGATTTGCGAAAACGCAGGATGAATGACTGTAAAAGCTTTAATTAGTGGACAATCGAGGATTATTCTGGCGGTTGGGAAGTTAAAAGTAATGTATCCATTCCGGTAGCAGTACTCATATTTGGCGTTTTTTGCACACCGAGCTTAGCGAAGGCCAAAAACAGAGCGTGAATTTCCCAAAACTGCCGACTCGATGTGCTTTGCGTCACAGTTTTTGAGTGAGGCGATGCGTTTTGAGGTCTTTGCGAGCGATCTGATGAGCGACTGCGCGCTTGTTTCTGTGTTTGGTTCGGCCGGTGTATCGGTTTCGAGCAGTAAACGGTCGAGTGGAATCTGTCGTGCGTATTCGCGTCCTCGTTTGGACGCGAGCATGCGTTCGTTGACAGAAAAATAGCAGCCCGCATTACGCGCGCGGACGAGCTCATCTGAGGTGCCGCTAAACCAGTGGAAGATGATAGCGGGGGAGTCGGGGTTTGGGATGAGTAGCCCGTGCGATTCTAGGGCGTCCAGCGCAGTTCCTGCCGAACGAACGGCGTGAATTGATATCACGCGCCCGGCAAGAGGACGCTGCACGAGCACATCGCAGAGCCGGTCAAGTGCCTGTATTTGCAGCGACTCGCTTCCGGCAAAGCGCTCGGAAAAGTCGAGTCCGACTTCGCCGATGTGGCGCTCTTGGGCGGCAACTTCGCAAAGCAGATCGACTTCGGTAGAACCACAGCGGCCGTCGGCGAGCCACCAGGGGTGAAGCCCAATGCCGGCGATGATGCCTGGTTGGCGACGGGCACGCTCGTTTGCGGCCGAAAAGTCGCGTGGATCGACGCCGCAATCAAATAGACCCAAGCCCAGTGCCGTCGCCTCATCGGCAACGGCGTCCGGGTGAGCCATTAAATCAAGATGGCAGTGTGCATCAATTAACTGGGGTCCCATCTCGGCGCGCTCCACTAGTCTAGGCGCTGGCCATCGGCGCGCACGCGTTCGGTACCACGCCCACTGATCTGGCGGATAACCTCGCCGGCGATCATCTGGCCCATGATGGGCGGCATAAAGCTGGCGGTGCCCAACTCGGTACGCTCGTGGATATTGGACGGGTCGCGGGGTTGGGTCTTAACCGATTCCTCGCAGCTAAACAGCACGTGCAGGCTCTTGATTCCGCGCTTCTTGCATTCTTTGCGCATGATGCGGCTCATGGGGTCACGTACCGTATCGAAGATGTTGGCAAAGCGGAGGCACTCGGGATGGAGCTTGTTGGCCCCGCCCATGGAGCTAACCAAACGGATGTCGTGGTCCTGAGCATATTTGGCAATGGTGAGCTTGGCCGAGATGGTGTCGATGGCGTCGACGACGTAGTCGAGCTTGCCGTCCGTCTGCTCCAAAACGCTCGCAAAGAACTCGTCGATGTTATCGCTCAACAGGTATTCAGTTCGCTTGATGACGGTGGCGGCAGGATTGATATCGTGGATCATGGCCTCCATCACGTCAACCTTGCGCTTGCCGACGGTGCTGTGAAAGGCGATGGCCTGGCGATTGATATTGCTGGGCGCGATGATGTCCTTATCCAGAATGACGAAATGTCCGATGCCGCCGCGGGCGAGTGCCTCGCAGCAGTTGGAGCCCACGCCTCCGCAGCCGAGCACCAGTACCGTAGCATCGGCGAGCTTGTCGAGTGCCTCGCGGCCCATGATGATTTCGAGCTTGGTATCGCGCGTCTCGACGAGAGCAGTAGCGTTTTCGGTCATAGACATCCTCCGATGGGGAAGCGAATCGTGTTTTAGCTATCGTCATTATAGGTAAGTGCCCATAGGTTGCGATGGCGTTTACTTTGATACGGTTTGAAGAATTGTGATTAGATAGTTAGACAAACATCTAAATATCGAGTATAGTGTGCACGTCATGAGAGATGATGAGAGGAGGTCTTATGCCGGGAGAGGGTTTTAAGGCGCTTGCCGATCCAGCGCGACGGCGCATTTTGGAGTTGCTGCGCGAGGGCAATTGCACGGCGGGGGAGCTTGCCGAGCATTTCGATATCAGTAAGCCGTCGCTGAGCCATCACTTGGCGACGCTCAAAAACGCCGGGTTGGTGACCGACGAGCGCCATGGCCAAAACATCGTATACAGCTTAAACACCACCGTCATGCAGGATTTAATTGGCTGGTTTATGGGTTTTACAAACAATGAAGGTGATAAGGATGAATAACGAAAACAAGGGCATTCACCCCACAGGGGTATCGTCGCGCGTGTGGATTGCGCTGGTCGCTCTGTGCGTCGCCAATGTCGTAGCGCACCTCATGGTGATGCCGAGCTTGCCTGCGCAGATTCCCACGCACTGGGGCGCGAACGGCGCTGTCGACGGTTGGGGTCCTAGCTGGATGGCCTCCGCGCTCGGCGTGCTGCCTCTGGCGCTTCTCGCAATGTTCTGCGTGGTGCCGCGCATCGACCCCAAAGGTGAGGCATATCGAACCTCGGGCAAGTTCTACCAGGGCTTCGTAATCGCCTTCACCTTGTTCATGTGCGCCATAAGCTGGCTGGGAGAGCTTACGGTCTGGGGCGTGGTGCCAGCGGTCGGTTCGGCTAACGTGCTGATTTCCGGTGTTGTCGGTTTGCTGTTCATCGGCGTAGGCAACTACTTGCCGCGTGTGAAGCAGAACTATACGCTCGGTATCAAGACGCCCTGGGCACTTGCCGATCCCGAGAACTGGCACCGTACGCAGCGCTTTGGCGGTGCCTGCTTTATGGTGCTGGGTGTTGGCCTGATTGTGATGGGCGTGGCGGGCAGCGTGCTTTCGAGTGAAGTCGTCGCCGCAGTGATTGCGGTTCTGGCGTTTGGTTCGGTCGGAGCCGTCTACGTCTACTCGTATCTGCTGTGGCGCAAATCGCAGCGAGCCGCTCGTTAAGGTTGCGGAAAACTAGCGTACGCAGTTCATAGTATGTTCCGGGGGACTTTTCCCAGGTAGTATTAGGGGTGTGGGCAACCATGCCCCTTTTTATTAGAACGCGCGGACTGCCTCTCCGCTTTTCCAAAACGGAGAGGGGGAGAAGATTTCCGCAGCTAGATAAGGAGAAATGACCGTGGCGGAGTTCATTTATCAGATGTATCAGGCTCGCAAGGCCCATGGCGACAAGGTAATCCTTGACGACGTGACCCTGAGCTTCTACCCCGGTGCCAAGATCGGCGTCGTGGGCCCCAACGGCATGGGCAAGTCGACCCTGCTCAAGATCATGGCCGGCATCGAGGAGGTCTCCAACGGCGATGCCAGGCTCACCCCCGGCTACACCGTGGGCATCCTGCAGCAGGAGCCGCCACTCGACGACGACAAGACCGTCATCGAGAACGTGCGCATGGCGTTTGGCGATATGATCGCCAAGGTCGATCGCTTCAATAAGATCGGCGAGGAGATGTGCGACCCGGATTGCGACATGGACGCCCTCATGGCCGAGATGGGAAAGCTCCAGGACGAGATCGATGCCGCCGACGGCTGGGATATCGATTCCAAGCTCGGTCAGGCCATGGACGCCCTGCAGCTGCCCGATTCTGACATGCCGGTCAACGTGCTTTCCGGCGGCGAGCGCCGCCGCGTGGCCCTGTGCAAGCTGCTGCTCGAAGCTCCCGACCTGCTGCTACTCGACGAGCCCACGAACCACTTGGACGCCGAGTCGATCCTGTGGCTCGAGCACTTCCTGCACAACTACCAGGGTGCCGTTCTGGCCGTCACGCACGATCGCTACTTCCTGGATAACGTTGCCGAGTGGATCTGCGAGGTCGACCGCGGTCACCTTTATCCCTACAAGGGCAACTACTCCACGTATCTGGAGACCAAGGCCGCCCGTATCGAGGCGCAGGGCAACCGCGACGCCAAGCTCGCCAAGCGCATGGAGGCCGAGCTCGAGTGGGTGCGCAGCTCGCCCAAGGCCCGTCAGGCCAAGAACAAGGCCCGTCTGGCTCGCTACGAGGAGATGGAGGCCGAGGCCCGCGCAAGCCAGAAACTCGACTGGACCGACATCCGCATCCCTGTGGGCCCGCGTCTGGGCAACAAGGTGCTTGAGGCCCATCACCTGCACAAGGAGTTCGACGGCCGCGTGCTCATCGATGACCTTTCGTTCACCCTGCCGCGCAACGGCATTGTGGGCGTCATCGGCCCCAACGGTGTCGGTAAGACCACGCTGTTCAAGACGATTGTGGGCCTGGAGCCGCTGACTTCGGGCTCGCTCGAGGTGGGCGAGACCGTCAAGATCTCTTACGTCGACCAGAACCGTTCCGGCATCGACCCCGACAAGAACCTGTGGGAGGTCGTCTCGGATGGCCTGGACCACATGATGGTCGGCGAGACCGAGGTTCCGAGCCGCGCGTACGTGGCGAGCTTTGGCTTTAAGGGCCAGGACCAGCAGAAGCGCGCTGGCGTACTCTCCGGTGGCGAGCGCAACCGTCTGAACTTGGCGCTTACGCTCAAGCAGGGCGGCAACCTGCTGCTCCTCGACGAGCCCACGAACGACCTCGACGTCGAGACGCTGTCCTCGCTCGAGGCGGCGCTGCTCGAGTTCCCGGGCTGTTCGGTGGTCATTAGCCACGACCGTATGTTCCTGGACCGCGTTGCCACGCACATCCTGGCGTGGGAGGGCACCGACGAGAATCCGGGCAACTGGTATTGGTTTGAGGGCAACTTCGAGGCCTATCAGGCCAACCGCATCGAGCGCCTGGGCGAGGACGCAGCCCAGCCGCATCGTATCCACCGCAAGCTGACGCGCGACTAGATTGTTACGCGGTTTTCCAAACCGCGTAACTGCTCGACGCTGCGCGGGCCGCAAGCACCCCATCTTGCCGTTCAAACCGTCGCTCGCGTACCGAAGTACGCGTCGCTCCTCTTTCACGGCAACCTGGGGCACTTGCGGCCCGCTCGCTGTTGGTCACGGAACATCAACAAATAAAAACGGCTCAAATCCTGATTTGGATTTGAGCCGTTTGTCGTTACTGCTCGGGTTCTTCGACTTTGTCGATGGCCCAGGTGGCTCCGAGGCCGCCGGTGGTGTTGCGGCGGATGCGCACGGTGACTTCGTGGCGCTCGCCTGCCTGCGTGTAACGCAGGGGGAAGCTTGCGCGGTTTCGCGCGGCCTCGATGGTACCGCGCTCGCGGGCGATCCAGTAGTACTCGCCGACAATGCCGAGGGTGTCGGCGCCGTAGGGGAGATAGGTCGACAACTGGTGCAGAAGCGGACCGGGGCAGAAGACCTCGGTTGCGAAATCGACGGGGAAGTCCTCGGGGATGGCGGGCGCTACGGGTGCGGGGGTTGGGGCCGCTGCGGGTACCGAAGCCGGTGCCGGTGCGGGAATTTGGTCGCAAGCAGAGGCGGGCACGGATTCGATGGCGGGTGCGGGCTCCAGCGTCGCTTCCGGCTTGATCGTGGAATCTGCGGGCTCCTCGGTGACGGGCGCGTCTACAGCTGCGGTTTCAACCTCAACCTGCGTCGCGTTCTCGTTCTCGACGCTCGACTTTGCCTCGATGGGCGTGGATGCCATGGTGGTGATGCCGGCGTTGGCGTTCTCGGGGTCATAGACGACCGTGAGCGAGATGGCGGGCTCCGGCGTCTCGGGCTCCGGCGTCGACTCGGTAGCGTCTTGATCGTCGGGCTCGTCGGGCTGATCGTCCTCGGCCTCGTCGCCAAAGACATCGCTGTTTTGGAATGCAGACATTTCGGGCTGGTCAGCGGCTTCTTCGGTTGTCGACTTGGGAGCTTCGTTGAGCTCCGCAGTGGCTTCCTGCTCGGATATGACTTCGGGATCGGTCGTGGCGGTGATTTCGGTTTCGGCTTCTGCCGTTACCTCAATAGCGACTTCGATCTCTGCCTCGGGCTCGGGCTCCGGAGCGACTTCGGCCACGGGCTCGGGCTCGGAGCGCTTAACGTGCTTGGGACGCACGGCCTTGAGGTCCTTCTCGCCGCGTTTTTTCTTTTTGTAGGACTGCTTGGCACCCTTGGCAGCCTTGGGCTTGTCCTCGCCCTTGGCAAGGGCGGCATCCCAGGCCTCGTTGGCGATGACCGTGGCATACAGGCGACCGCCCTTAAAGACGGTCAGCTTAATGCAGTCGTCGAGCTCCTCGAGCAGCTCGCGCGTGGACTCGAAGCCCAGGTCATAAGCGGCCATGTCGCCGGTGGCGAGTGCCTCCTCGACCTGCGTCATAAACGTTTGCTTGCCGCATCCAATCGCATCGCGCAGCAGGCGATACAGATAGATGTGGTTGCCCAGCGAAAGCGTGGGCCTAACTATTGTCTTGCTCATGGCAAATCTCCTCTTTACACACCAAAGCATCTTACCATCGCACGGGGCGTGCCACCTCGGCGCCCAAGGCAAACGGGCGCGACCGTTGCCGGTTCGCGCCCGTTATATAGGTCGATTATCTATGAGAGGCAAACGTGCTTAGTTGCCCGGTGCCGTGCCTTGGCTCGAGCTGTCAGATGCCGTGCCGGACGCGGTTCCGCTCGAGCTATTCGAGCTGTCGGTGTTGCCGTTGTCGGTAGATCCCGTGCCCGATGTATTGCCGCTCGTCTGGTCGCCCGTGCTCGGTTGAGAGCCGTCAGTCGTTTGGCTTGAGTCGGTTGTGCCGGATTGCGTACCGCTGTTGTTCACAGAGGAATCGGCACTCTGCGACTGATCGGGGGTGTTCGAGGACGAGTCGGTGGATGCGGAGGTGCCCTGCGAGCTGTCCTGTTGGCTTTGCGATTGGCCGGAGCTATCCGCGTCGTGCTCGGTCGTGCGCGACGACAGAATCGGCTCGGGGCGCTCGCCCAGACCCTCGCCGGCGGTGGTGATAAGGATGGCGCCGGTGCAGGCGATGACCGCGACGATGGCGATGGCGATCGAGAAGACGATGACCTTCTTTTGCGTCTGGCTGCGTTCTGCCGCCGCCTTGGCGCGCAGGCTGTTAGGGGCGACGCGCGCCGTGGTCGCGCGCCCCGCAATCTGGCGCATCTCCTGCGTAGTCGCGGCGCCGCCCAGGTGCTCCTCGGCATTAAATTCAACGGGCTCGTAGGCGCCGGCAGGGTAGTCGTCGGCGTGCGTACCTTTGAGGGCTTCGGCGCTGGCAGAGATAAAGTGGCGGTAGACCTGCGAGGACACAACGGTGATGACCGAGCTCACGGCGGCACCAATTACTGAACCAGCGATACCAATCTTGGAGGCAAGCGCGACGCTCGTGGCGGCAGCTGCGGCGCCGGCGATGATCTGGGGAATGGAAATGTCGTCAAACAGGCCCTTTTTGGGCGCGATGGCCATGGTCTGTCCGATGGAATGGTTCTCGTGCACGCCGTTGTTGAGCGATGCCGGCGTCATGACGCGCGTGCGCGGCGCGTCGGTGTACTTGGTTGTCATACGGGGTCCTCCCGGTGTAAATCTGCTTCGTTTCGTGTAGCCATCAGGGTACCCACCAGATGTGAATCGTACGTGACATTTAACAGATACCATCAACTCATCAATAGCTCACCAAGTTGGTGGGATGCGGTTACACCCGGCGGTTGAACTACAATAGGGCTTGCTAATTGTTGTGAATGGCGTCTACGCACGGGAGCATTCTTATGAATCTTCACCTTTCTCAGTCTGATGGCTTTTTGCGTGTGGCGGCGGCGTCGCCGCAGATTCGCGTGGCCGATGTCGAGGGCAATGCCGAGGTTGCGCTGGCGGCTGTTCGCGAGGCTGCCGAGCGCGGCGTTCGCGCGCTGGTGCTGCCCGAGCTGAACTTGTGCGGCTATACCGCGGCCGATCTGTTCCATAACCGCACGCTGCTGCATGCCTGCGAGGCTGCTCTGGTGCATATCCTCGATGAGACTCGTGAGCTGCCGATTGTCTTTACCGTTGGCTTGCCCGTTGCGGTGGCAGAAAACATCTACAACTGCGCCGCCGTGTGCTGCGCGGGCGAGCTTTTGGGCCTCACGGCCAAGAAGTATCTGCCCAACTATGGCGAGTTCTATGAGCGCCGCTGGTTTGCTCCGGCGCCTGCGGATCCCGTGTGGGTCGAGTTTGCCGGTCAGGGTCCGGTTCCGCTGGGTTCGGGGCTTGTCTACCGCTGCTGCGACGGGGGCGCTGAGGACATGGTACTTGGCGTTGAGGTCTGCGAGGATCTGTGGGTGCCGGCGCCCCCTTCGACCGAGATGGCGCTTGCCGGTGCGACGGTGATCCTCAACCCGTCGGCCTCGGACGAGATTATCGGTAAGGCAGACTATCGCCGCAGCCTCATCTCCAATCAGAGTGCGCGCCTGTACTGTGCCTATGCCTATGCAGACGCGAGCGAGGGCGAGTCCACGACCGATATGGTCTTTGCGGGCGAGAACCTCGTCTACGAAAACGGCTCTAAGCTGGCGGCGACGAAGCTCCTTACCTGCGATATGGCGGTTGCCGATGTTGACCTCGACCGTCTGGTCGCCGAGCGCCGTCGCTCGACGACGTGGACGCGCGCGGACGATGCACCGGAGGCCACAACCGTTGAGTTTTCGTTTGAGGGCGTGCTGGCCAAAGAGCCTGTCCTGCGCGATGCGTTCGACATCGACCGCGTCTTCCCCCGCGCGCCCTTTGTGCCGGCCGACCATGGCGACCTGGCCGAGCGTTGCGAGACAATCCTCGATCTGCAGACTGCGGGCCTCAAGACCCGCCTTGCCCACACAGGTACCAAGGCTGCGGTCATCGGCCTTTCGGGTGGCTTGGACTCCACGCTGGCTCTGCTTGTGACCGTGCGTGCCTTCGATGCGCTGGGGCTGCCGCGCACGGGTATCACGGCGGTCTCCATGCCCGGCTTTGGCACCACGCACCGCACCAAGTCCAATGCCGAGTCGCTTGCCCGCGACCTGGGTGTGAGCTTCCGCGAGGTTTCGATCCACGCGGCTGTGGAGCAGCACTTCAAGGACATTGAGCACGACCCGGCAGTTCAGGACGTGACCTACGAGAACAGCCAGGCCCGCGAGCGTACGCAGATTCTGATGGATCTTGCCAACCAGGCTGGCGGTTTTGTCATCGGCACGGGCGACCTGTCGGAGCTGGCGCTCGGCTGGGCTACCTATAACGGCGACCACATGAGCATGTACGCCGTTAACGCGAGCGTACCCAAGACGCTCGTGCGTCACTTGGTGCGCTATGCCGCCGATGTCTTTGGCGGGCGTATTGCCGAGGTCTTGCTCGACATCCTCGATACGCCGGTGTCCCCCGAGCTTCTGCCGCCCACGGGCGATGGCGAGATTGCACAGAAGACCGAGGATTTGGTGGGCCCGTACGAGCTGCACGATTACTTCCTCTATTACCTGCTGCGTTTTGGCTTTGAGCCGGGCAAGATCTACCGCATGGCGCTCAAGAGCTTCGAGGGCGTCTACGACGCCAAGACCGTCCACACGTGGTTGCGTACGTTCTATCGTCGCTTCTTTGCCCAGCAGTTTAAGCGCAGCTGCCTGCCCGATGGTCCCAAGGTGGGCTCGGTGACGCTCAGCCCGCGCGGCGATTGGCGTATGCCGAGTGACGCCAGCTCGCGTCTGTGGCTTGCGCAGATCGACGCGCTCAATGCAATTGACTAAGGTTGGCTAAATTGAACCAATACGGGGGTTGCAAGCGTTACACTTTTGCAATCTGATGGCCCGTATCGCGCGGCGCTCTTGTCGGAGCGCCGCGTTTTTCATATCGAAAGGTGGCACCATGCAGGCATCGCAGCGTCTCGACCGCTTTGGCGCGGAGGTCTTCGCCTCGCTCAACAACAAGCTTCTCGCGCTGAAGGCTCAGGGCAAGACCATTTACAACATGAGCGTGGGCACGCCCGACTTTAAGCCGTACGACCACGTGGTTGAGGCGCTCACGCAAGCGGCGCAAGATCCCGAGATGTGGAAGTATGCCCTGCGCGATCTGCCCGAACTCAAGCAGGCCGTGTGCGATTACTATGAGCGTCGCTTTGGTGTCTCCGGCATTACGCCGTCCATGGTGCAGTCGTGCAACGGCACGCAGGAGGGCGTGGGCCATTTGGGCCTGGCTCTGCTCGATCCGGGTGACACTATTTTGGTTCCCGATCCGTGCTACCCGGTCTTTGAGGCGGGTGCCAAGATCGCCGATGCCAAGCTCGAGTACTATCCGCTGGTTGCCGAGCACAATTACCTGCCCTATGTGGCGGGCATCGATCCCGAGGTGGCCGATCGCGCCAAGTACATGATCGTGTCGCTGCCCGCCAACCCGGTGGGCTCGGTGGGTACGCCCGGGGTCTACGAGGAGATCATCGCTTTCGCCCGCGAGCACGACCTGCTGATTGTTCACGACAACGCATACTCCGACATTGTGTTCGACGGCGAGCCGGGCGGCAGCTTCTTGCAGTATCCCGGCGCGCTCGAGGTGGGCGTCGAGTTCTTCTCGCTTTCCAAGTCGTTTAACGTCACCGGTGCCCGCATCGGCTTTTTGGTCGGCCGAGAGGACGTGGTCTCTGCCTTTGCCAAGCTGCGCGGCCAGATCGACTTTGGCATGTTCTTCCCGATCCAGAAGGCCGCCATCGCCTGCCTGAACGGTCCGCGCGATGAGGTCGAGGCGCAGCGTCTGAAGTACCAGGAGCGCCGCGATGCCCTGTGCGACGGTCTTGAGGGCTTGGGCTGGGAGCGCCCCAACGCGCATGGCTCTATGTTTGTGTGGGCCAAGCTTCCCGGTGGCCGCACCGATTCCATGGCGTTTTGCGAGGAGCTTATGGAGAAGGCCGGCGTTGTGGTGACGCCGGGCGCGAGCTTTGGTCCTTCGGGCGAGGGGCACGTGCGCATGGCGCTGGTTCTGCCACCCGATCAGATTGCTTTGGCTGTCGAGGCCATTCGCGAGGCGGGCCTGTATTAGAAAGCTATTTCGCCTCGTCAATAGCTCGAAACCGATTTCGTGCAGTTATTTTACGAATCCTGCAAACAATTTCGGTAAACGGTCGATTTTTGGCTGCGAATAGGAGCATAATCAAAGTCCCGATTGGATGTATTGGGATTACGGCAAGCCGCTCGGGTCGTTCCCGGGCGGCTTGTTTGTGGAGTGAGATGGGAGTTTCTTATGGTTAACGAGAAGAAGGTCGCTATTGTCGGCTGCGGTTTCGTCGGTTCGTCTTCGGCGTTCGCGCTGATGCAGAGCGGTCTGTTCTCCGAGATGGTCCTCATCGACGTGGACAAGAACCGCGCCGAGGGTGAGGCTCTGGATATCGCGCACGGCATGACGTTTGCCGAGCCGATGAAGATCTACGCCGGCGATTATTCCGATGTCGCCGACGCCGCCATGATCGTCGTCACTGCTGGCGCTGCCCAGAAGCCCGGTGAGACCCGCCTGGACCTGGTCAACAAGAACGTCAGCATCTTTAAGTCCATTATCCCCGAGATTAAGAAGTCCGGCTTCGATGGCATTCTGCTCATCGTCTCCAACCCGGTCGATGTTCTGACCTATGCCGCCATCAAGATGTCCGGCCTGCCCGAGGGCCATGTCATCGGCTCCGGCACCGTGCTCGACACCGGCCGTCTGCAGCAGATGCTTGGCGCCCACGTCGAGGTTGACCCGCGCGATGTCCAGGCCTATGTCATGGGTGAGCACGGCGACTCCGAGTTCGTCGCTTGGTCCAGTGCCCAGGTTGCCGGCGTGCCGCTGAACACCTTCTGTGAGCTTCACGGCCACCTGGAGCATGAGGCTGCCGAGAAGCGCATCGCCGAGGACGTCAAGAACTCCGCCTACACCATCATCGAGAAGAAGCACGCCACCTACTATGGCGTCGCCATGGCCGTCAAGCGCATCTGCACCGCCGTCATGCGCGATGAGCAGACCGTTCTGCCCGTCTCCTCGCTCATGGTGGGCGAGTATGGCCTGTCCGATCTTGCCATCTCCATGCCGACCGTCGTTGGCCGCGACGGCGTTGTCTGCCGCGTCCCCGTGCCGCTGGACGATGACGAGCAGCATGAGCTCACCGCCTCCGCCAAGGCCCTCAAGGATATCATCGACAGCGTCGACTTCTCCTGCTAAATCAAGCTCGCTAGAGCGAAAAGCTACAATGAAGGCGTCCGGGTCTACGCGGCCCGGGCGCCTTTTTGGTGCAAAGTCACCTGACCCCAATGCACCATAGTTGATGGGAGGGCCATGTCGGATTCGCCTAATTTTTTGACCTATGCCCAGACGGCGTTTGATCCGTTTGAGGAGCGGCCGTTCTGCGCGGTGGATAGCCTGGTCTTTGCGTGGTTGTCCTATTTGCGTTTGCCGGGTGATATGGCGGAGCTGACGAACTGGCAGGGCCTAGACGTACGCGAGCTGCTGCGTGCCGAATGCTACCGGGACATGATTGGCGACCTATGGGACCCAGAGGGGAGCAGGGCCTTGCTGGAGGCCGTGGCAGCAAGCCCTCGCTACCGTGGCGTGCACGTTTGCAGCTATCGTGCCGTGAGCGATGTGGTGGCGACAGAGCAGTTTGCAGCCATGGCGTTCCGGTTTCCGGCGGGGTTTAGTTATCTTTCCTTCCGGGGGACCGACAGCACGATTGTGGGCTGGAAAGAGGACTTTAACATGGCGTTCCGGTGCCCTGTGCCGGCCCAGGAATCCGCGGCGCGTTATGTGGACGAAGCGGCGGATGCGATCGACGGGCCGCTTTTGTGCGGAGGTCATTCCAAGGGTGGAAACCTTGCGGTGTACGGTGCGGCGATGTGCTCCGATGTCGCCCGTGAGCGAATCGAACGGGCGTATTCCCATGATGGTCCGGGCTTCGTCGAGGAGTTTCTGAACGGTGACGCCTTTGCCGATCTTTCCGGTCGAATCGACAAGACGCTACCTCGGTCGTCGATCTTTGGCATGATGTTCGAGACACAGGAGGACTATGCCATCGTTGAGAGCACCGAGTTCAGCCTGCTGCAGCACAATCCCTTTAGCTGGGTGGTTGATGGTCGCGACTTCGTGTACTGTGAGCGCCTGTCCGCCGGTGCTCGATACGTTGATGGTTCCATTCGCGAGATGCTGCTTGCAGTGTCGCCTAGCGAGCGCGAGCGTTTTGTAGATGCGTTGTTCTCCGTGTTTGAGGCTACGGGTGCTGAGCGGTTTGCGGATATCGCTGGGAATCTGCGCGAGAGCCTACCCGTGATGCTCCAGGCTGCGCAAGGCTTTGACAAGGATACGCAACGCTTTGTCTCGCAGACCATCGTGGCAATCCTTAAATGCGCGCTGCTGCCCAAACGACCCCAGATCGACATGCCCGCTGCCGGCAAGAGTTTGGCAGAACAGCTCGAGGCCTGGCAGTCCGAGCTCTTGCGCTAGCCATTGGTGCAAAGCAACCTGTCTTCGATGCGCCTGGGGCGGGTTCGACCGCTATACTGGTTCGTGCCGAAATCGATCTAGAACGGAATGCCGTATATGAAAATCAATCACGCGATTCTGCATATCCTGGACTTTGACTCTGCCGTCAACGTCATGAGCCAGCGCGAGTTGGATATCGAAAGCCGTACCGTGCGCAACTTCGTGACCACGCATCTGCGCCGCGCACGCACCTCGGCCGACAATAAACGTGCCACGTTTGCCGAGAACTCTGCGTTTGGCGGCGAGCTCAAGGGCTATTTCTTTGGCGAGCGCGAGTTCGTGGACCTGTCGCAGCAGATTGCGGAGTTTATCTCCTCCGAACTCACCAAGGCCGAGAAAGCCGAGTCCACTGACGTGCTTGTGGCGGACTTTGACGATGATGAAGATGCCCGCTGGTTTGCCGTGATGCTGCTGGGCTCCAAGCAGGCTTTTATGCACGAAGTGGGCCGCGAGGAGGGGGAGGTGCGCAACGACATCGCGCGCCACTACGCCATTCTGCCGAACCCCTCGCAAAAGGTGCCGAGCTATGCCATCGTGCGTGCGAGCACCATGGAGATCGGTTACGTGGACAAGAAGCGCAAGATTGCCGGTGAGGACCGTATGCTTATCCCCGATGGCCTGCTGCAGTGCGACACGGGCGTATCGGGCAAGGAGGTCATCGACACCGTGACGCGTGTGGTCGAGGAGGTCGCCGAGGAGCACGGTGCCAACACGGCTGTAGCGCTCGCTAAGGTTAAGGCTGCCGTTGCCGAGAAGGTTGAGGATGACGAGGAGCTGCCGCCTTGGGATATCGTCGATGAGGTCTTTGAGGATGAACCGGTTATCAAGGAGAGCGTGCGCGCGGCACTGACCGAGGAGAAGGTGCCTGAGCGTGTGCCCGTGGAGCGCAAGCAGGTCGAACGCGCGGCCGTACGCAATCACAAGATTCGTACCGACACGGGTATCGAGATCAGCTTCCCGGCCGAGATGGGTTCGAACTCCGAGTACATCGAGTTCGTCAACGAGCCCAACGGCCTCATCTCCATCGAGCTCAAAAACATCGGGTCAATTGAGAATCGATAAACTGCGCTTGTAAGCTGCAGACAAAACAAAGGCCGAAATCCTTCGGGACTTCGGCCTTTTTGCTTGGAGCTGAATTGAGTTGCAGACTGAGCATGCGTCAGCGAAAACGCCCCTAGGAGAGCAAGGTGACGTGAAAGAGGAGGGAAGCGTACTTCGGTACGCGACCGACGATTGAACGTCAGATTGCCGCTTAGGGGCGTTTGCAGCGTCGAGAGGTCCGTCGTTCGTTAGAACGACGGAACCAAAGGTGCAGCGTCGACTAGTTACGCGGTTTGGTGAAAACCGCGTAACCCTACAGCTTGCGCAGGCCTTCCTCGAGGCCAGTCTTGCTGTCGGTCTGGGCGTCGCGCATCTTGATAACGCGGGCGGGGACACCGGCCACGACGGCGCCGGCGGGGACGTCCTCGACGCACACGGCACCGGCGGCCACGACGGCGCCCTTGCCCACGCGCACGCCCTCCAGGACCACGGCGTTGGCGCCGATCATGACATCGTCCTCGATGATGACGGGCGTGGCGCTGGCGGGCTCAACGACGCCCGCCAACACGGTGCCGGCGCCGATGTGGCAGTTCTTGCCCACGGTTGCGCGGCCGCCCAGGACGGCGCCCATATCAATCATGGAGCCTTCGCCAATGACGGAGCCGATGTTGATGATGGCGCCCATCATGATGACGGCGCGGTCGCCGATCTCGACGCGGTCGCGGATGATCGCGCCCGGCTCGATGCGGGCGTTGATGCCCTTAAGGTCGAGCATGGGGACGGCGGAGTTGCGGCAGTCATTCTCGACGTCGTAGTAGTCGATGGAGTCGGCATTGGCATCGAGGATGGCCTTGAGCTCTTCCCAGTCGCCAAAGACGGTCTTGCCACGACGGCCGCCGTAGACATGCGCATCGCCCCAGGCAACCTTCATGCCCGGCTTCTCGCGCACGTACAGCTTGACGGGCGTCTTTTTGGGCGCGGTGGCGATGTAGTTGATAATCTCCTGTGCATCCATCTCGGCTGCGTTGCTCATTTGCTATCTCTCCTTTGGGTGGATTCGGTTGATACCTGGTTAGGCAAACATGACCTGGTCAAACGTATAGAAGCCGGGTTCGCGGGTGACGAGCTTCTGCGCGGCTGCCAGCGCGCCGTTGACAAAGATCTGACGGCTCGTGGCGCGGTGGGTGAGCGTGACCTCCTCGTCCTGGCCAAAGAAACTCACCTCGTGCACGCCGGCGACGGTGCCACCGCGCAGCGAGTGCATGCCGATTTCCTTGGGATCGCGAGCGCCGCACATGCCCTCGCGACCATAGACGGGGTGGTAGCCTGCCTCGGGCTCAGCTTCGACGACGGCGTCGAGCAACAGCTTGGCGGTGCCGCTGGGAGCGTCGACCTTTTGGTTGTGGTGCGTCTCGACGATCTCGCAGTCAAAGCCGGGCAGCTCGCGTGTGGCCTGTGCTACCAGATGACGCAGGGCTGCGATGCCGATAGAGTAGTTGCCCGAGTGCATGACACGGGCATTCTGGCCCAGCTCGCGCAGGCGGTCCATCTGCTCAGGCGAATAGCCCGTGGTGCCGGAAACGAGTGCGGCGCCCGTGCGCTCGACATAGGCGACGACGGCATCGAAGGTCACGACGTTCGAGAAGTCGATGATGACGTCGGCTGCCGGGGCGCTCTCGAGCTCGGACAGATCAAAACCGATCTGGGCGACGATATCAAAAACGGGCTGACCGGCGGCGTCGACAACGCCCTCGGCGGTGGTGCGGATGAGCGAGCCCATGCGGCCCGTTCCCATAACGACGGTCTTAATCAAGCAGACCAGCTCCCTTCAGAGCATCGATAAGTGCAGCGCGCGTGTCGTCTGCCATGGGGCAAAGCGGCATGCGGTAGTTGGCTTCGATCATACCCATCTGGGCGAGTGCCTCCTTGACGGGGATGGGGTTGACCTCGCTAAAGAGGGCATTGATGAGCGGCTGGCCGGCAATCTGGATATCGCGGGCACGCGCCACGTCACCGTCCAGATAGGCGCGGCACATGTTATGCACGAGCTGCGGCTGAACGTCGGCCCACACGCTGATGGTGCCCGAAGCGCCCAGGCTCATGAGCGGCACGGTAAGCGCGTCCTCGCCCGAGTACATGCGGAAGTCGTCGGACAGCAGGTGGGCAATCTTGGCCGCGTAGGCGACGTTGCCCGAGGCTTCCTTAATACCCATGATGTTGGGGTGCGCGGCCAGGCGCTCTACGTTGCGCTCGCTGATGCCGCAGCCGCATCGGCCGGGGATGTTGTACAGGATGCAGGGGATGTCCACGGCATCCGCTACGGTCTTAAAGTGCTGGTAGATACCCTCTTCGTTAGACTTGTTGTAGTAGGGGGTAATGAGCAGCAGACCGTCGGCACCCAGGCCTTGGTAGGTGAGCGACTTGGTGAGCATCGTCTGCGTGGAGTTGGAGCCCGAGCCGGCGATGACGGGGACACGTCCCGCAACATGCTTGACCACGGCGGCGACGACGGAGTTGTCCTCGTCATCGGTCATCGTGGCGCTCTCGCCGGTGGTGCCCAGGGTGAGGATGGCGTCGGTGCCGTTTTGCAGGTGGAAATCGATAAGGCGCTCGAGTGCATCAAAGTCGATGCTGCCGTCCTTTTTAAACGGTGTAACAAGGGCGACGATTGAGCCCTCGAGGTTGCGGATATCCATGTTCTTCTCCTTCGCTTCCGCGATCTGGATGCGTTTGTTCCATTGGGCGGCGACGGCCAGGCGTTCGTCCTGAGCACGACGACGAGCGCTTTCGGCACGTGATTTGGCCAGCAGCTCACGGCCGCACGGCAGCACGTCGAGCGTGGCAAAATAGTCGCCCGGGCGCTCAGCGCGGCGGATAAGGTCGGCCGAGCCGTCGGGACGCAGCAGCACCTCGGCGGAGCGCAGACGGCCGTTGTAGTTGTAGCCCATGGAGTAGCCATGCGCGCCGGTATCGTGGATCACGAGCACATCACCCATGTCGATATGCGGCAGCTCGCGATCGATGGCGAACTTGTCATTGTTCTCGCACAGATTGCCCGTGATGTCGTAGGTGTCCGTGACGGGCGCTGTGGTCTTGTCGTCGCCACCCGGCTGGCCCATCACCGTAATGTGGTGGTAAGCGCCGTACATGGCAGGGCGGATCAGGTCGACGGCGCTTGCGTCCACGCCGATATAGTCCTTGTAAATCTGCTTCTCGTGGATGGCCTTGGTGACCAGGCAGCCGTAGGGGCCCATCATAAAGCGGCCCATCTCGGTGCAGATGGCCACATCGCCCATGCCGGCAGGAACCAGGATCTCGTCGTAGGCCGCGTGCACTCCCTCGCCGATGGCGTGAATGTCGTTGGCCTGCTGCTCGGGCAGATAGGGGATGCCGACGCCGCCGGACAGATTGATAAAGGCGACATGTGCGCCGGTCTCGCGCTCCAGGCGCACGGCAAGTTCAAAGAGGATGCGTGCGAGCTTGGGATAGTAGTCGTTAGTGACGGTGTTGCTGGCAAGGAATGCGTGGATACCAAAGTTCTCGGCACCCTTGGCCTTGAGCATGCGGAAAGCCTCGAAGAGCTGCTCGGTGGTCATGCCGTATTTGGAGTCGCCGGGGTTATCCATGATGCCATTGGAGAGCTGGAACAGGCCGCCCGGATTAAAGCGGCAACTGACTGTCTTGGGGATGGGCCCCGCAACGCGCTCAAAGAACTCGATATGGCTTATGTCGTCAAAGTTGACGATGGCGCCCAGCTTATCTGCAAGGGCAAAATCCGCTGCCGGCGTGTCGTTGGACGAGAACATGATGTCGTGGCCGGTGATGCCCAGTGAGCGGGCGATCATGAGCTCGGTATAGCTCGAGCAATCGCAGCCGCAGCCGTATTCGTTGAGGATGGAGATGAGTGCCGGGTTAGGGTTGGCCTTGACGGCAAAGTATTCCTTAAAGCCCGGGTTCCACGCAAAGGCGTCGCGCACCTCTTGCATGTTGCGGCGGATGCCCGCCTCGTCGTATAGGTGAAACGGCGTGGGGAACTGCTCGACGATATGCTCGAGCGTTTCCTTGTCCACAAACGGCTGTTTGGCCGCATATGCTTCGTTGGGGGTCAATGCCATGTCCCGTAAACCTCGCTATCCAGACGGCGCCATCGGCGCATCGAATCCGCATAGCGTGGACCCCATGTCCGGATAGCGCTCCCGCATTGCTGCAGACAGTCCTGCGGGTGTTTCCCGCAGGCCCACCAGGTCGTTCGTGCCCGAAAAACCCAGTTCGGCGGGTTTCGCCTCCCCACGGGGTCAAAGTCTGCCGACTCGCCCGCGGATCTTCGTGCCCGCGCCTCTATCAAGTGGTAACGACCCTACCACGTTGCACTTTACCAAACAAGAGTATTCGTATATAACGTTTAAAAAATGCAGGGATATGCTAGAAACAAGGGCGTCATAATTCTGCATCACAATAGTGTGTGAATGGATATGCCCCATGAAAGGACCCTTTATGACCGAGCTCCAAGAACTCCGTCGCTATCGGCGCGACTTGCACAGGATCCCGGAGCTCGACTTCGATCTTCCACAGACTATCGCCTATATCGAGGGCGTGTTGGCGCCGCTCGCCTGCGAGGTGACCCATCCGTGCCCCAGCTGCGTCTGCGCTTTCTTCGATGCCGGCACGGGCGCCGCGCATGCTACGGCGATTCGCGCCGACATGGACGCCCTGCCCATCGCGGAGGCAACGGGCGCTGCCTTTTCCTCGACGCATCCCGGTAAGATGCACGCTTGCGGACACGATGGACACATGGCCATGGCGCTTGCCGCCGCGACACATGTCGACCGCACGATTCGTGAGCAGCCGGGCGTCATTAAGCGCAACGTGCTCTTTGTGTTTCAGCCGGCCGAGGAAACGACCGGTGGCGCTAAGACGGTGTGCGAGAGCGGCGTATTCGAGCGCTATAGGGCAGATTGCATCTTTGGCTTCCATGTGTGGCCCGATCTGCCCGCCGGCACGTTGGCGAGCTGCTCCGGTCCGTTGCTGGCGCGCTCGAGCGAGACACATATCCATATTCACGGTACGAGTATCCATATTGCTAAGACTTATGGTGTGCCGGTTGAGGAGTCGCACGATGCGGCATTGGCGGCTGCCAAGTTCTTGGTTTCCGAGCGCGAGCTCATGGACGAGTTGGGTGCCGACGAGCCTTGCATTGGTAAGTTTGGCCTGCTGCAGGCCGGCACCGTCTGCAATGCGGTGGCGGGGGAGGCACATGTGGCTGGCAGCCTGCGCGTGTTTACGGACGGTATGTTCGACCGTGCGCGTGAGGGCGTGCGGCGCGTGTTGGACGAGGCCTGCGCCGCAACGGGCTGTACGTACGATCTCGATTTTGTCGAGGGCTATCCGCCAGTCGATAACGACCCCGAGCTGTTTGCCTGCATTGCGCCTGCCTTGTCCGAGCTGCAACTTGTGGACGAGCCGCTGCTAATCGCCGAGGATTTCGCGTTCTATCAGCGCCACCTGCCGGGCGTGTTCTTCTTGCTGGGCACGGGCGTGCCAGAGGGGCAAGAAAACCCGAGCGATTCGGATGGCTGTCCCGCCTATGCCACGAGCGCTCTGCATACCGATACCATGCTCTTTGACGAGGAAATTCTGCTCAAAGGCCTCGATGTCTACAAACGATTGCTTCTGCTTGGTTAATTGGCGAAGGATACCTGCTCTAGAAAACACGAACAGATGTACGGTATAATAGAGATGTAAGTCTATAGAAACGTTTGACGTTATTAACGTAAGGCGATACTATGATTGCATCGTAACGAGCGCTATCGGGTCTGTTTTGAGTGGAGACAGGGGATGGCTTGGAATGTCGAAATCGTCGATTATCACAAGTGATGAGACTGCGCCCGATTTGCTGTCACCGGTGACTCCTGGTGAGCTTCTCAAAGAGGAATTTCTTATCCCTATGGGCATTTCTCAATATCGCCTTGCTAAGGAGACCGGGATTCCGGCCCAACGCATTGGGCAGATTATCCTGGGAAGGCGTCGCGTGACGGCCGACACCGACCTTCGCCTTTGCCGCTACTTTGGCCTGACGGATGGTTATTGGCTGCGCGCCCAGATAGCGTTTGACCTCGAGGCGGAAAAGAGGCGCATCGAACCGGAACTGGATAAGATCGTTCCTGTCCAGCGGGCTATCGCATTGTAGTGCTCAAAGATGTTGAGGTTGGAGTGACGATGGGGCGACGCCGACAGACCGCCGTGTATAGTCCTGGTGGGTGCGGGTGCGGCTTGCTGCTGCTCCCGGTTATTGCTGTGAGCATTGGCGTGATGTTTGCGCTTGCCGGGTTGGCGGCAGCGGCACTCGTGTTGCTGATTGTGGCCATTGGCGTGACGATTTGGCTCTGCCGCAATCGCGAGCAACGCCGTGCCGATGGTAAGACCAATGTTGGATGGACCATCTTTTTGGTTATTGCCTATCTGCTGAGCATCAGTTACTTGGCGTTCTTTATCCTGCTGCTCATTAGCACCTTTACCGGGGAATCCGTCACGGTGGGCTAGGCTTCGACGAGCCTTTTGAGGATGAGGCGAGGGGGCGGATGGGACATGTTGTTCAAGACGGAGTGTGACGCGCGGGCGGCAAGAAGATCGCGATTCCCATCGGCAAGCAGGACGCGACCGTCTTCCGAAAGGTGATGAGCGCAAAAGGCGCCATCTAAGAGTTCGCGCCGGCGCTAGGGACGGCCGATCAGGAGCGGGCACTGCGTATTGCCCGAGTGCGGGCGAGACGGATGGTGGCGTGGATGATTCGCACTTATCTTCCTGACTTTCGGATTATTCACCAAAAATAGCTGTGCGGGCACATCACGAACAATCGCCATACAAGGCATAAACACGGGCGCGGGGCTTATCGGCTTCGTGCTCTTCTTCGCCATAAGAAACGACAACAGCAGAGCGGTTAGCCGAGCGCTAATTTTCGTCTGGAAAGCGAGTGGTATGATTCGACCTACAGGCTTATCAAACTGAAACGGCGGAATTAACATGGGAAATGCTGTTATAACGCTCAGGGATTTGATGCCGGTGGCGCACCCAGAGAAGACAAAGATCAAATTCAACATGAACGCTGGCGACGTGAACGTGCGCGCGTACGACATGCTGCTGAAGGACACCTCGACCCCCGAGAAGACCGATAGCGGCTCGCGATGGTACGAGATGAACGCGTGGAGGAGCGCGACGGGACAAGCGAATAACAACCTCAACCATGCGGATTACCTGCTCTCGTTCGCACAGTACTACACCTACGGGCCCGAGTACTTCATCTTCGGCGGCATGCACAAAGTGGAGAAGGCAGTACCCGAGGTGCTGGGCGGCGTGGGCTACAAGTTGACGCTTCTTCCCGACTACGAGGCCTACATCAAGCGCCTCATCATCAAGTTGAAGAAGCCTATCGGGCGCGACATCTACAACAAGTTCTACGAGAACACGATGCACGACTTCGAGCCCGTAGTGTACGAGTACTCGATGAGCCTGGGCAACGTTGCCCCTTTCCCTGGCTACAAGTACGTGTGCATCGACCACAAGACCTTGCAGGCCGTTATCGCCAGCGTGGGCTCCGACTGGTACTGGGCGCTGGACAACGTGAAGGGCGTCTACTGCATCACCGACACCGCGACGGGGAAACTCTACGTGGGTTCGGCCTCGGGCGACAGCAAGAAGGACGCGGGCGCGGACTTGGGTATCTGGCAGCGCTGGAGCGCCTATGCCAACCCCATGGACCCGACTGGCGGCAACAAGGAGTTCAAGGCCATCGTTGCCGAGCACGGAACTGGGTACATCATGGAAAACTTCACCTACTCCATCCTAGAGGTGTGCGACACCAAGATGACCACCGCCGAGGTGTGCGAGCGCGAGAGTCACTGGAAAGACGTGCTTTGCTCGCGCAAGTTCGGCATGAACTGGAACTAGGTGCGCGCCATGGGCTTGTTGCGGACGGTGAGGGACTGCGTGTACGGCATGGCCGTGGGCGATGCGCTCGGCGTGCCCTACGAGTTCAGGCCGCGCGGCAGCTTTACCTGCACGGACATGGTGGGCCGCGGCACGCACAACCAGCCTGCGGGCACATGGAGCGACGACACGTCCATGGCGCTCGCGCTGTGCGACAGCTACCGCGAGCTGGGCGATATCAATTGCGACGATATCCTCGTCAAGTTCCGCAAATGGATAAACGAAGGCGCATACACCGCCGACGGGAACGTCTTCGACTACGGCAACGCCACCAGGCAGGCGCTCGATACGGGTTGCGGGCTCACAAGCGAATACAGCAAGGGCAACGGCTCGCTCATGCGCTGCCTGCCTATGGTGTTCATGGAATGCTCCGACTGCGACATAAGGGAGGTCAGCGCGATCACCCACGCTACCGACGACTGCTGCCAGGCCTGCGTGGACATGATCGCCTATGCCCGCGAGGTGCTTTACAGCGGGCACGCCGGCTGCGAGAGTGAGGACAGAGCTGGTGCCAGCGGCGGCTACGTGTGGGATACTTACCACGCCGCCATCTGGTGCCTAGAACATACCGACAACTACCACGACTGCGTACTGACCGCCGTGAACCTGGGCGACGATACCGACACCACGGCTTGCGTGGCCGGTGGATTGGCCGGCATCCTGTACGGATACGAGGGCATTCCGACCGAGTGGTTAGAGGCCTTGCGCGGCAAGGACGTGATTGAGCCTTATTTGTTCGGCGGGGCTTACGGTGATGACCTGTACAGGTTCGTTAAGCGCTTCGAGGATTCGCTGGACGGTCCCACCCGCGACTTCCACGCGTTGGCCCATGACATGTTCGGCCTGGGTTGGCACAGGGACTGTGGCGAGGCCTTTGCCGGGGCATATCCGCGCTCCGGTACGGCCGAAGGACTGCGAGAGGACATAGACACCATAGACGATGTTGGGCTTCTGGGCAGCGGCGTCTTCTCTCGGTGGCGCTATATAACGCACTGGAAGTACGATAGTGTGCCTGATGAGGACGATCTGGAGTGGTTCAGGCTGGCGCTCGGGAGGCTTCGCGAGCTGGCATAGGGGTGCCGTGATTTGAATCGCTTGCCTGAGGTGGCTGATGCCGACTTAAAGCACGGGGAGATATACCGCAGCGCTATTGCTTTATTGCCTGAGTGATCTTAGGACCATGCCTTTTATTCGATAGCGGGGCGACGGAATCGTCGAACACCATGCGCGCTATCTTCGACGGGCAGCCCCCCATGGGCATCTTGCAGGTGAGAGGGGTACGGCTAACGTCGGCCAGAGGCGCGGCAAGGGCGCTTTGGCATCAAGCTGCAGCCTCAATCACCGCTCCATCTGAACAGGCATCTTCTCAATCCAGTACTAATTTGGCTTACAAACCCCCATTAGCTCCCAGCTAATGAATTTGAGCTCGCTGCCTTCTACGATGTGCTGTGTGCCGGCGCGGTAGCCGGATCGTAGGAAGGATGAATAATGGCAAAAGAGGGAAAGAAGCCGATCGGTAAGATTGTCCTAGGCGTCATCGTGGTGCTGGTTATTGTCGGTGCCGTGGGCTCTATGGGCGGCAACTCAACCGATTCGCCTGCGAGCGATTCGGCAAAACCTGCCGAGACGACACAGCAGGCTGAGGAGCAAAAAGAACCGCAAGAACCGTATACCATTGCTGACGAGGCTGAAGACACTTCCAATCAGTTTGCCTATAAGATCACGGGGACGCTGACCAATAACACGGACAAGGAAAAGAGCTACATTCAGATTGAGTATGTTCTGTATGATGCTGATGGCAACCAGGTTGGAACGGCTCTTGCAAACACCAATCATCTGAAGGCGGGCGGCTCCTGGAAGTTCGAGGCGCTGGGCACGGTGTCTCCCGATCAGGTCGCCAGTTGGGAGCGTTCGGACGTAAGCGGTTTCTAGCATGTTGTATGCACTGGGGGAGGTGAAGTCGTATGCCCGATAAAAAGCTGACTGACGAGTTACTCAATGAGCTTCTCGACGCGCCAAACATCGATGGCTATATCAAAGAACACGACTTTGCGCCCCGTCGCTTTCGAACTACCTGAAGCAGCTACTGCAGGAAAAGGGCTTGGAGCGCTCGCGCGTGGTTCGTATGGCCGATCTCAATGAGACCTTTGGCTATCAGAT
>OIWP01001049.1_pt1 | contig 36875 bp, 28 predicted proteins | sample 1587661 | NCBI WGS metagenome assembly OIWP01 (sample SAMEA3888899, study PRJEB22519) | human gut metagenome | biome: human gut; feature: human-associated habitat; material: faeces | place: Denmark | collected 2010 | reverse complement strand
GTGTCGTAGCGCCCTGAGGTAACGGCTTCCATAATTTGGCCCGTGACCAGGATAGAAGGGTAGCAAATGTCGTTGTTCACGTACTTCAGGCCCGCGTCCACAGCGCCGTGGTCGACGCTCGGCAGCAAATCGACGTTGTAGCCGAAACGCTTGAAAATAGGCACGAGCAGCTCGAAGTGGTACGGGGCCATCTGCGGGGCCAAAATCGTGTAGCCCGCTTCCTTCATTTCCTCGGTGAACTGCACGCGTTCGAACTCTGTCGAGGTGGCCTCGCGCTGCTTGAAGCGCTCGCGAGCTTCGGGCGCAGCTTTTTCCGTGAAGGTCGCCGGGGGCTCGATGGCCTGCGCTACGGCTTCAATGGCTGCGGCGTCGGCGGAACCGGCCGTCTGCTTGCTGGAGCCTGCGGCGTCGGCGGCTGCGACGCGCGTTTCGGCCTCGGCCAGAAGTTCTTTCACATCGAGGCTGCACGCGGGGCATTCCTGCGCGGCGGCTTTGGCGTCGGCCTCTTCGTCGGCTTGGTCTTTTAACGCCGCGAGCAGGCTGCGCACGCGAATACGGGCGGCGCCCAGGTTGGAGACCTCGTCGATCTTGAGCACGGTGTAAATTTTGCCGGCGCTTTCCAGAATCTCTTGCACCTGGTCGGTGGTGAGCGCGTCCAGGCCGCAGCCGAAGCTGTTTAGCTGAATGAGGTCGAGGTCGCGGCGCTCGGCGGCAACCTTCGCGGCAGCGTAGAGGCGCGTGTGATACATCCATTGGTCAACCAGGCGAATGGGACGCTCGAGCGTGCCCAAGTGCGCGATGGAGTCTTCCGTAAGCACGGCAAGGCCGAAGCTCGTGAGCAGCTCGGGAATCGCGTGATTGATTTCGGGGTCGTTGTGGTACGGGCGGCCGGCCAGCACAATGCCGTGCGTGCCGGTTTTTTCCATCCACAGCAGGGTTTCCGCGCCCTTCTCGCGAATGTCGCGCTTGAAGGCTTCGTCTTCGGCCCATGCGGCGTCAACCGCGGCGTCAATTTCGGCCTGCGTGGGCGCGGCAACGCCTTCGCCCATGAGCTCGGGGTGCGCCTGCACAAGCTCTACCATCAGGCGTTTCTTCAGGTGGTCTTTCTTGTCGTACGGCAGCCACGGATTCAAGAACTGCACGTCGCTCTCGCGAAGCTCGTCGATGTTCAGGCGCAGCGCCTCGGCGTAGCTTGCCACGATGGGGCAGTTGAAGTGGTTGCCCGCGGTTGCGTCTTCCTGGCGCTCCCACTTGCTGCAGGGGAACCAAATGAAGTCAGGGTGCTTCTCGAGCAGGTTCATGATGTGGCCGTGCGAGAGCTTCGCCGGGTAGCACACGCTTTCCGACGGCATGCTTTCGATGCCCGCTTCGTAGGTTTTCTTCGTGGAGGGGTCGGAAAGCATCACGCGCCAGCCCAGCTTCGTGAAGAAGGTGAACCAGAACGGGTAGTTTTCGTACATCGAAAGAGCACGCGGAATGCCCACGGTGCCGCGCGGTGCGGCGTCGGGCGCGAGCGGCTCGTAGTCGAACAGGCGATGGCTCTTGTATTCGAACAGGTTGGGCACGTCGCTCTTCTCGTTGAGCACGCCTGCGCCCTTCTCGCAGCGGTTGCCCGTGATGAAGCGGCGGTGCTTGCCCGTCGCCGCATCGATGCCGAAATCGTTCACTGTGAGCAGGCAGGCGTTCGAGCAGCCCTTGCAGCGCACGGTGCGATGCGTCGGCGCGAGCGCCTCGATCTCCTCAAGGGACAAAAGCCCACTCAGGGGCACCTTCGGGCCCAGATCCGGCGACAGCGGCACGTTCTCGGTGCGCCGACGCGTCTCCTCAAAGCGGTCGCGGGCCAACAATGCCGCGCCGAAGGCGCCCATGTTGCCGGCGATGTCGGGACGGATGGCGTTCACTTCGGAGAGCTGCTCGAAGGCGCGCAGCACCGCATCGTTCAAGAAGGTGCCGCCCTGCACGATGACCTTCGTGCCCACATCGTGCGGGTCGCGAATCTTGATGACCTTGAACAGGGCGTTCTTGATAACGGAAATGGCCAAGCCCGCGGCGATATCGCCCACGGTGGCGCCTTCTTTTTGAGCCTGCTTCACACGGGAGTTCATGAATACGGTGCAGCGGCTGCCCAGATCGACAGGATTTTCGGCGGCGTTCGCGGTTTTCGCGAACTCGGTTACGTCGAGGTTCAGGCCCGCAGCGAAGCTCTCGATGAAGCTGCCGCAGCCCGAAGAGCATGCCTCGTTGAGCATGATGTGGTCGATAACGCCGTCTTTCACGCGCAGGCACTTCATGTCTTGGCCGCCGATGTCGAGAATGAACTCGACGCCCGGCAGCATTTCCTGTGCGCCGCGAAGGTGCGCGACGGTCTCAATCTCGCCAGAGTCGACGCGCAGCGCCTCAAGCAGCAGGCCCTCGCCGTAGCCGGTCACGGTTGCATGCCCAATGGTGACTTTCGGCTGGCCGTCGGCTGCGGTGGGCAGCGCGGCGTACATTTCGGCGATCGCGCGCTTGGCGGTGCCCAAAACGTCGCCCTTGTTGTTGGCGTAGAAGGTCCACAAAAGGCTGCCGTCTTCGCCGATGAGGGCCGATTTGAACGTGGTGGAGCCGGCGTCGATGCCCAGGTAGGCCACGCCTTCGTAGGAGGAAAGGTCGGCGCGCTTCACCTTTTCGGTTGCGTGGCGCGCTTCGAATTCGTCGAATTCGGCTTCGTTGGCGAACAGCGGAGGCAAGCGCACGACTTCGCTGCCCTGAATGTCGCCCAGGCCGCGCAGGCGTTCGAGCACGTCGGCAAGCAGCTCGGGCGTGGCGGTTTTCTTGCCGCACAAAGCGGCGCCGCTCGCGACGAACAGGTGGGCGTTCTTCGGGCGAATGGCGTGCTCATCGTTGAGATTCAGTGTTTCGCAGAAACGTTTGTCCAGCTCAGAGAGATACTGCAAAGGGCCGCCGAGCAAGGCGACGTTGCCGCGAATGGGACGGCCGCATGCGAGGCCCGAAATGGTCTGCGTTACGACGGCCTGGAAAATGGAGGCCGCGATGTCTTCTTTGCGGGCGCCTTCGTTCAAAAGCGGCTGCACGTCGGTTTTGGCGAACACGCCGCAGCGGCTCGCGATGGGGTAAATGGTGGTGTGGCTTTTTGCGAGCTCGTTCAGGCCGCCAGCGTCGGTGTCGAGCAGGGCCGCCATTTGGTCGATGAACGCGCCCGTGCCGCCGGCGCAGGTGCCGTTCATGCGCTGTTCGATGCCGTTGTCGAAGTAGATGATCTTCGCGTCTTCGCCGCCGAGCTCGATGACGACGTCGGTTTGCGGAATGAAGGTCTCAACGGCGGTTTTGCTCGCGATGACCTCTTGAACGAAGTCGATGCCGAGCCACTGCGCGAGCAGAAGGCCGCCCGAGCCGGTGATGGCGATGGTCATGGGCGTTGCCGGGTATTGCTCGGCCGCCTCGCCCACCACTTCCACGATGGTCGCGCGAATGTCGGCGTGGTGGCGGCGATAGCACGAGTACAGAATCTCGTTGTTGTCGTCGAGCACGGCCACCTTCACCGTGGTGGAGCCTACGTCGATGCCAATGTGGAGCGGCGCCTGGCTCGCGGCGCCTGCTGCGGCCTGCGCTTCGGCGGCGATTGCCTGCTTGTCGTTGATTTCAGCCATGTTGGTCCCCTTTTACATTTTGATGGATTCGCCCGGCTTGATAAACAGCAGGCGCATCGAGATAAGTGCCATTTCTTCGGAGGTCTCGGTCATTCCTGAATCGATCCATTCGCTGATCACGCCCAGGTAGGCGCCGGAATAAAACGAGATGTAGTAGCGCGTGAACGCTGAAGGGTCGTTCTGATAGCGCTCGTGCAGAAGCGATCGCACGAAGCGCCCGCACACGGCTTCGCGAAGGCGCATGCCGAAACGGGCGTCGCCGCCTGGGCCGAGCATCGCGTGCAGGAAGGGGCCCTCTTCGCGCAGGTAGTCGTAGAGTTCCACGAGCATGGGAAGCGGGCGGTGCGTAAGGCTGTATGCGGCGAGTTCGCGCAGCTTGATGTTCTGGAATTTCGCGAGTACCCCGCCGAGGCCTTCGATGACTTCGTCTTCGAAGGATGCGAGCAGGCTTTCTTTGTCGCGGAAGTGGTTGTAGAACGTGCCGCGATTCAGGCCGGCGCTCGTGCACAGGTCGCCCACCGAGAAGCCGTCGATGCCGCGTTCTTCGACGAGTGTGATGAAGGCTTCGCGCAGCGCGGCGCGAGAGCGGGAGATGCGCGGGTCGCGCTCGGCTGCGGCGGTTGTAGCGGGCGCCACAACCGCGGAAGCGGCGGGTGTTACGGGCGCGTAAGCGGCAGGCGCCGCGTGCGCCACGGGCGTTTCGATGGCGGTATTCGATGCCGTCAAATGTCCCCCTTGGGTTCAATTATCTGGTCTATTAAACAGGTTGATTATTATTCAACACCTTGTTCAATAGTGCATTATACGGCTCGAAAACATGCTCGGCAACAAACTATGGAGGGCTTGTTGTCGATTTGACAATTGGGGTTTGGGGCGATGAGGAGTCGGTAGTATTTTTGCCCGGGGTGGATGTGTGCCGAAGACGCAGCGGCTTTCGTCGACCACGGCGGCGTTGATAAGAGTTTGTTTTCGCAGTTTAGTCGCATCAGCCCGTTAATTTATAACGAGTTACGAATGCATTGCGTGAACGATAAAGTACCAGGTTAAATGCGTTTGTGGTCCGCCGAATCGTTTTCTCTCGATTTTCGCTAGGTGAAGAATTGAGCAATTAATGGAGGCTTAAGTAGGACTGCCGCAGGAAGTGCGTGCATCGTTGTCTTCGTGGCGGCGCTTGACAACTTATCAGATGCTAAAATGAAATCCGTATTGCACTCTGCATAACAAGGACGGTTTCCATGGGTTATTTGGATTTGCTGAGGGAAGACGCCAGCCAAACCGACATAAGGGAGCATTTGGTGAGCGGTCGGCCTGCTGCCATCACTATTCGGATACCGGAAACATTACGAGATGCCGCCAAAGAAAAGGCAGCTCTAAAAGGCATGAGCTTCTCTGCTTATGTGCGCGAACAGCTCATCGAGGACCTTACGAGAAGGGATGCATAGAATGGCAGCGTCCGTTACTGGAATTCTGGCAAACATCAAGCAGCCGCGCGGCGGTTACCTTCCGCTTTCAAGTTTTGATATTGAGTCGCATTGCGACGATCTGCGCGTTGTCGGCGATTACAACATCGCGCCTTCGCTCGTCGGGCTCGCGGTCGACTACGGAACGCGCATCGCCTTGGGCAGCGATCCCGAGGAGACTCTTAAGGTAGCAACAGTCGGCGCGGGCATGGTCGGAGCCTCCGACGTTGCCGAATCCCTGATCACGGATATCGATGCCGCGGCGATGAAATCAGGCGAGATCGACGAGAAGAGCGTTGTCTCGCTGTGCAAGCTGTCCGGCTTCGACTCGGCTTTCCGCGCTGGGGCGTTCGCATACAGGCCCGTCTCCGAGATAAATCCCGACAAGCAGACCATCGCGGATATTGGCAATCTCATCCTGCGAACAAAGGCTTTCTTCGATGCGTCCGCCGAACCGGTCATCGCAGGGTTCACCTTCGAGGGCGCTTACACGGATGACGCGGGCGCAAGCGACGGCGATTACATCTGCGGCGACACCCTATGGGACCTTAAGGTATCCAAGAATGAGCCAACGATCAAGAACACGATGCAGGTGCTGCTCTACTACCTCATGGGACTTCGCTCCAGCAAAGACGAGTTCAAGGCCGTGACTCGCATCGGGCTTTTCAACCCTTGGCTCCAGAAGTCCTGGTCGACTTCGGTGCTCGATCTCGATGAATCCTTCCTCTCCATGGTGGAGAACGACATTCTGGGCTATACGCCCCGACATGCTCGACACTCGGTCAACTGGGCGAACGAGGGCTCGCGAACCATATACGAGGTAATCGACTGGATTCGCGGCACATGCGAATCGGAGCGCGACAAGGGAGACAAGTTCGAGCGCGCCAGCCGGTACTACCTCATGAACGACCCTGTTTACGCGCAGCGCTTCAGCGACGTGTGGATGTGGAAGGACGCGCCCACAAACGACGGCGCAGACCTGGGAATCGATCTTGTCGCCCAAGACGCGGAAGACGGCACGTATTGGGCTATCCAGTGCAAGTGCTACCAGAAGGCGACGCTCGACCTCCGCGACGTCGCCACCTTCTACACCAAGGCAAGCGCAACCGATGACTACGCGCACAACATGATAATCACCACCTGCGAGGACTTCGGCCCGAATCTGGACAAGACCGCCACGCAGTACGGCACGGTGCGCCTTTTCGCCGACAGCATGGCAGAGTCCGATGTGGACTGGGACGCCTTCGTTGAGGGCAAGGCCGTCGGCAAACGCTCGTTCAAGGAGCCCTTGCCTCACCAGCGCGAGGCCATCGACGCCTGCCTCCAGAAGTTCCAGCAATACGACCGCGGCCAGCTCATCATGGCATGCGGCACGGGCAAGACCATCACATCGCTGCGCCTCACGGAGGAGATGCTCCCTGAAGGGTCTCTCGTGCTGTTTTTGGCGCCGTCGATTTCGCTTGTAGCGCAAACGATGCGCGTGTGGGCCAACCAATCGAAGCGCGATTTGCGCTGTGCCGTGGTCTGCTCGGACGAGACGGCTTCCAACGCCGAGGGCGACACCTGGGAATCATCACTTTCCGATATCCCGTATCCCGCCACCACAGATCCGACGGCATTGCACAATCAGATAAAGCGATTCGATCGCACGCAGGGCGTGAATGTCGTGTTCTCGACCTACCAATCCATCCAGGTGGTTTCCGATGCCCAGCGCATGGGACTCGACCCGTTCGACCTCATCGTCTGCGACGAGGCCCATCGCACCACTGGCGCTTCCGCCGCCTCGGACGACCTCACCGAGCAGAGCGCGTTCACCAAGGTGCACGACAACCGCCTGGTCTCGGCGAGGAAGCGCGTCTACATGACTGCCACGCCGAAGATCTACGGCGACAAGGCCCGCGTGCAGGCGAAGACCGAGAGCTATGAGGTCTCGTCGATGGACGACGAGGAGAAGTTCGGCCCGGTGTTCTACCGCCTCTCTTTCGGGCGCGCCGTGGACGAGGGGCTGCTCACCGACTATCGCGTCATCGCGCTCACCGTCTCGGAAGACGTTGTGAGCGAGGTGTACCAGCGCGCCATGGCCGACGAGGAGGGCTTCGAGATCACCGATGCCGCGAAAGTCATCGGATGCTGGAAGGGCTTGGCTGACCAGGGCAAGAAGGACGGCAGCGGCCATCCGTTGAAGAACGCCGTCGCCTTCTGCTCGACAATCCCCGAGTCCAGGCGCATTTCCGAGTACTTCGAGCGAACGGTCAAGGCCTACATAGACTACGAGCGCGAGCAGGGCAACGACATTCCCGGCATGGAATGCGCAGTGCAGCACGTCGACGGCACCATGGACATGGCGAACCGCAAGGACAAGCTCGCCTGGCTCGCAGACACCAGCGAAGAGAGGTGCCACATCCTCTCCAACGTCCGCTGCCTTTCCGAGGGCGTGGACGTGCCGAACCTGGACGCCATCATGTTCCTGCAGCCTAAGAAGTCCCGCGTGGAGGTCGTCCAGGCAGTTGGGCGCGTCATGCGCCGCTTCGAAGGAAAAGACTATGGATACATCATCCTGCCCGTGGTCATTCCCGCCGGCTACACGCCCGAAGAGGCGCTGGACAACACCGATGCCTTCAAGGTCGTGTGGGAGATAGTTCAGGCCCTGCGAAGCCATGACGAGCGACTCGAGGGCGGCGTCAACTCGCTGCAATACGACATGGCGACCACTTCCGTAGTGCAGGTCATCAACATCGATAAGAATAAGGGCAAAGACCAGAATGGTGGCTCTGGTGCGGGCGGAAACGCGGGCGAAGACGGGCAGGAGAGCTCGGCTGGCGATCCCAGACAAATGAAAATGGATTTCTCCGATCGAGAGCTGCAGGAGGCCGTGAACGCCGTCATCGTGAAGAAATGCGGCAACAAGGTGTATTGGGAAGACTGGGCCAAGGACATCGGCGACATCGCCAAACGCCACATCGAGCGCGTTGGTGAGCTGGTGCTGAACGGCGGTCCGGCCTCGGCTGAGTTCGCCGTCTTCCTGCGAGGCCTACGCGATTCCCTCAACAACGGCATTACCGAAGACGAAGCAGTGGAGATGCTCGCCCAGCACATGATCACGCTGCCCGTGTTCGACGCGCTGTTCTCGGAGGCCGAGTTCGCGAAGTCGAACCCCGTCTCAATCGCCATGGAATCCATGGTGGCGACGCTTCGCGGTTACGGCATCGAGACCGAGTCCGAGAAGCGCGAGCTGGCCGAGCTGTATTCCAGTGTGCGCCTGCGCGCCGAGGCTATCCGAAGCGACGCCGGCAAGCAGAAGATCATCAAAGAGCTCTATGAGAAGTTTTTCAGCCAGGCGTTCAAGGCCACATCTGAGAAGATGGGCATCGTCTATACCCCCAACGAGGTGGTGAACTACATCCTGCACGCTACTGACCGAATTTTGAGAAGAGAGTTCGGAAAGTGCTTGGCCGACGAGGGCGTGCGCATCCTCGACCCGTTTACAGGCACAGGCACCTTCGTCGTGAACTTGCTGCAGGATGAGGAGCTCATCTCGACTGAAAAATTGCCGAACAAGTACGCGAGCGAAATCTATTGCAATGAAATTCTGCTGCTTGCCTATTACATTGCCACCATCAACATCGAGCATGCGTATCATTCTCGCGTGCCGCAGGAATACGTTCCCTTTGAGGGCGGCGTGCTCACCGACACCTTCCAGATGCACGAGGACGGTGACACCATCGATGCAAAGGTGTTCTCGGAGAACACCGAGCGAATATTGCGCCAAATGGAGACGCCCATCGATGTCATCGTGGGCAATCCCCCATATTCGGCTGGCCAGAAGAACGCAAACGACAATAATCAGAATATGAGCTACCCCACGCTTGATGCGAAAATCGCGGCTACCTATGCGGCACGCAGCGGCGCCACCAATAAAAACTCTCTGTACGACCAGTACATCCGTGCGTTCCGCTGGGCATCCGATCGCATCGAGGATAAGGGTATCGTGTCGTTCGTCACGAACGGCGGATGGCTCGACGGCCAGGCTATGGACGGTTTTCGTAAGACGCTTGTAAGCGAGTTCAACTCTATTTACGTTTTCAACCTAAGGGGCAATCAACGCACCCAGGGTGAGCAATCTCGAAAAGAGGGTGGAAAGATCTTCGGATCGGGCTCGCGTACTCCTGTCGCTATCACCATCCTGGTGAAGAACCCGGACTCCGGCGAGCATGGCGTCATCCGCTACCACGATATCGGCGACTACCTCACGCGCGAGGAGAAGCTATCCATTGTAGCGAGCGCTGTTTCCGGCGAGCCCTTCGAGTGGGACGTCGTCGAGCCCGATCGCCACGGCGATTGGCTCAACCAGCGGGACGATTCATGGTACGAGTTCGCACCGCTAGGGATAGAAAAACGTAAGGCGCCTCTAGGGATGTTCGAGATTTGGTCTGCTGGCTTGAAGACCCAGCGCGATCCTTGGGCATGGGGATACGACGGTGCTGCAGTGACGGAGCGCATGGAACGGCTTGTTTCTGATATGAACCAAGAAATTGCAGCGGCGAAGTCAGAAGGACGTGATATTGAATACGACTCCAAACGTTTTAGCTGGACGAGGCGTATGGAGGATTGCGCGAAGAAAGGTCAACCGATTGAGTTGGGAGAACGTGCCGTCGTCAAAGGCATGTATAGACCTTTCTGCAAACAGTGGGTTTACTACAACAAAACAATGAACGAAAGGACCTACCAGCAACCCCGCCTTTTTCCTCTCGCATCAAGCGAGGGGGAAAAGGCCGAAAGGACCTACCAGCAACCCAATACCTTCTCAGTGCAGAGGGAAAAAGGCGGGGTCGAAATGACTTACCAGCAATCATCCCTTCATTGCCTAGAGAATTTGGTTATTGCGCTAACTGGCGGACGTTCGTTTAGCGTTCTAATAAGCAACTCTTTACCCGACTTGCATTATTGCGGAGATTCCCAATGCTTCCCTCTCTATTGGTATGAAGAGCGAGCGAGCTTCGGCGGTCTTTTCGCCGAGGGCGACATTAAACAAGGCAATTACGTTCGTCACGATGCAATTACCAACAAAACCCTTGAAGTCTTTCGTTCCGTTTACCCAAACGCATTCGGAGGCGGTAAGGGACGCACTATCGAGCAAGCTAAGGCCGACGGCCTGCCCTCAAAGATTGCCAACAGCAACGAACGCTTCGATGTGAATAAAGTCGACATCTTCTACTACGTGTATGGCATTCTTCATTCGCCTGAATATCGCAGCCGCTTTGAGGCTAACCTTCAAAAAGAGCTGCCGCGCATCCCCTTGTCGCGCAACTTCCGTGAGTTCTGCGCTGCAGGTCGAGCCCTTGCCAAGCTTCACCTGGGCTATGAAGCGATTGAACCTTGGCCGGTGAAAGAGGTGGGCTCATCGCTTTTGCCGGGGCCGGTTCAGAAAATTAAATGGGGTAAGCGAAAGGATTCCGAAACCGGGAAGAAAGTCGATGACCATACCGTTCTCATCTACAACGAGAACCTCGTGATTAAGGACATCCCCGAGGCTGCTCAGCGCTACACCGTCAACGGCCGAAGCCCGTTGGAATGGGTGATCGAACGTTATCAAGTGAAGACCGACAAGGCGTCCGGCATCGTCAACGACCCTAACGAGTACAGCAATGATCCGCGCTACATCGTCGACCTCATCGAGAAGCTCATTCGCGTCTCTATGGAAACCATGGAGATAATCGATCAACTGCCGCCGGTATCCGAGCTTCCGCAACCCGCCAACTGGCCTTTCGCCTGGAAGGCTGGTGAGTAGTGAAAAATAAAAAGGCGTTTGACGAGCATCAACTCTGGGGTCTGGTTGAGGAGCTGAAAAGCGATGATAGAATCACCAGCCTCCCCCTTGATACGCGTCAGTACGTAAGATACTTACTTGAGCAGCTCGACAAACGAGGAAGAACTACTAACGCCTATTACGTGCGGGCTTCTTCGCTTGACGAGATGCACAGACAGCTGTGCAATATTCGCGACTGGCTTCCTGACTACCCGAGTTATATCGATAGCGCAGTTGATGAATGCATGCGTATCCTTGCTTCCGAGTGGCCTGCAAACAATGGGCGTCAAATCGTTGATATCGATGAAGCGGTTCGCGATGCCTTTTTCGCCGATTCGGAGGAGAGGATAGAGCGAGCGCGAGATGCTGCCAACAAGGTTGAGGATCTGTCCCGGCAGTTCCAAGAGAAGAAGGGTGAATACGAAGCTGGGCTCGTTGAGCTAAAGTCGTCGTATGCCGAATCGATAGCTGCGTCCAAGACGCAGCTCGAAAAGCGGCGCGATGAGCTGGGCAACGAGTTCGAGTTGGAGGTTAAAGAGCGCGCCGATAAGGCCACCTCGAGCTTAGCCGCCGTTGAAAACGAGTACAAAAAAAGCCTCGATTCGACTAAGTCCGAAGTTGAGCAAATTCTCAATGAGGTCGAAAATACCGCCAACTCCATCAGCGGCATTGCCATGACGACGGACTATGCCAAGTATGCGACGGACAAGGAGAAAGCTGTTCGAATATACGATGGCCTGGCTATCCTCTTCGCCATTGCTGGCATTGCGTTGGTCGCTTTCGCTCTTACCGGTCTTCATGCGGATGCGACGTCCGCTTCGGTTTTCAAGCTAGCCGTCTCTGTTGCGTCCTTTACCGTTTCGGGCTTTCTCTTCAAGCGCGGTACCTACAACCAGCGAGAGGCCAAAGCGGCAAGACGCACCGAGCTGACGCTTAGGGAATACAAGCCTTTCATTGCGAATCTTAGCGAAGAGGATAAGAGGGAAATAGCCAACAAGATAGCCGACCGAATTTTCATCAAAGGGGAAATTGGAGATAAGGAAGAAAAGACAATCTCGAACGCTTTATTTGACAGAGGGTTAAATGAAAAACAGCTCGCTTCGTTCGCTGCGATAGTGAAAGCTTTCTCGAAAGAATCGCCAAACTAGCCCGTGAATAGATTATCCGCTGGTGCCAAAAGAAAGGCTTAAACAAATGGCAAAGAATGCGCCAACATCTCATGATGACGACATCAGCGAGCTGATTCGCGATGTCTCAAAAGGACGTTACCAGCTCCCTGATTTTCAGCGCGATTGGACTTGGGACGACGACCGCATAAAAGGAATCATCGCGAGCTTAACAATGGCCTACCCCATGGGCGCGGTGATGTGCTTGGAAAATGGCGGAGACTTCAAGCTCAAGCGGCGCTGCTTTGCCGGGGTCGAAATCGATGCCGAAACGGTCGAGCCAGATAAACTTGTGCTCGATGGGCAGCAGCGTCTAACCTCCCTGTATCTTTCCCTATGCTGTAAGAAACCCGTTCATACCAAGAACGCCAGAGGCGACGAGCGTCGCCTGTTCTACTATGCAGACATTAGGGCGTGCCTCGACGGCGGCGTCGATCGTGTCGATGCGATCGTCTCGGTGCCCGCGAACCGAATTGTTACGCAGAATATCGGCAGAGACATCCTGCTTGACATCTCCACCCAGGAGAAAGAGATCGAGCAAATGATGTTTCCGCTGAACATCGCCTTCGATGCCAGCGAAAGGCAGTCTTGGTACAAAGGGATAGTGCGGATGTACGGCTTCGACAGCCCCGAGGAGTCGTTGTTCAACGAGTTCCAGCACGAGGTACTCGATACCATCGAATCCTACCGACTTCCCGTTATAACGTTGAGCAAGGCGACGCCAAGGGAAGCCGTGTGCAGGGTTTTCGAGAACGTCAACACCGGCGGGGTGCCGCTCACTGTATTCGAGCTAGTAACAGCCTGCTTCGCGATGGATGGTTTCCGCTTGCGCGATGACTGGGAAAAGAGGTTCCGGCGCATAAAGGAAGACCAGAGGGTCGTTACCGACATTCTGGACAAGCTTGACGCGACCACTTTTCTCACTGCTGTGACGCTGTATGCGAGCTTCATGGCAAAGCAGGATGGAAAAGGTTTCGTCGGTTGCAAGAAGAAGGATGTGCTTGCTCTTGATCTCGATAGCTATAAGCTGTATGCCGACACAGTTCAAGAGGGGTTCGTTCTAGCCGCTGAATTCCTTATAGTCAATGAACACATCTTCCGAGCTCGCGATTTGCCATATTCCACGCAGCTCATACCACTTGCATGTGCGTTTGCGCATGCGAAGAATTCTGGTCTTGCGAATAAACAGACAACTAAAGACGTCCTCCATCGCTGGCTATGGTGTGGCATCCTGGGCGAGATGTATGGCGGAGCAAATGAGACTCGCTACGCGAATGATATGGAAGACCTTGCTGCAGCGATTGGCGGAAGTAGTTCTCAGGTGCGCACCGTCAACGCTGCTTACTTCCAGACGCCGCGTTTGCTAGGGCTGCAGACAAGGAACAGCGCTGCCTATAAAGGAATCATGGCGCTTATCTACCGGAAGAATTGCAGGGATTTTATTTCTGGTCAACCGACTAACGCCTTTGAGGTCATGGCGAAACGACCCGACATTCACCACATCTTTCCCGAAGCGTATTGCATAAAGATGGGGCTCGACAGGACGCGATGGAATTCCATTGTGAATAAAACGCCGCTTTTGCCGTCGACGAATAGAACCATAGGCGGCAAGGCGCCGAGCGAATACTTTCAGCGAATCTGCAGGGAATGCCCGAATGCCTCTCGGGAGGAATTGGCATCCCGAATTGAATCGCACCTTGTTGAATTCGACTCCTTCATAAACAACGACTTTGACACTTACTTTACCGCAAGGGCTAGGGCTCTTCTTGACCTGATTGAAGATGCGATGGGTAAGCCCGTTTCTGACCGTGCATCGGATGAGGTGGTTGCGAAATTCGGCGCATCGCTTGAATGAATTTCAGAACCGCAGGAGCGCCTGGGGCTGGCGACGTAACCGGCCCAAAGAAACATTCGCATCCCGGAGCGCCAGGAATGCCGATATTTTGATTTCCAATAAACCTAACGGATACTGAAAATGCTAACTGAAGCTGAAAAAACTTACGCAAGCTAAAAAAGCTAACTGATGCTAACCAAAATGAAAAATGCTATGCTGTGACGAAAGAAAGCCGTTGATGGAGGCAGGCATGACAAAAGATTTCGTCAATCCGTTTACTCCGGTAGTTGGCAAGGTCCCTTTGCATATAGCCGGGCGCGAAGAAATCATCGCCGACATTGAAGGCGCGCTCGCTGGTGCGGGCAATGATCCAGCAATCATCAGCCTTTTGGTCGGTCCACGCGGAATGGGCAAAACGGCCCTCCTGTCTCATTTTGCTGATACGGCCGAGTCGTCTGGTTGGGTCACCGCTCGTGTGACGTGCGTCGCGGGAATGCTTGAAGACATCCTTATTAGAACGCAGCGAGCAACGCGACATTTGGTGGATATTGAGCCTGCCCGCAAAATCAAAGGTGCGGGGATTGCCGATTTCATTTCGCTTGAATTGGAGGATTCGCCTCGCGAGCTATCGAATTGGCGCTCAAGAATGGACGATATCCTGGATGCTTTGGCCGAATGCAATACCGGTTTGCTGGTGACTATCGATGAGGTCAATCCGAGCATTGATGAGATGGCGACACTTGTAGCGGCTTTTCAGCATTTTCTCGATGAGGGGAAGAAAGTCGCTCTTATTATGGCGGGTCTTCCATACGCGGTTACGTCGTTGCTTTCGGGCAAATCGACTTCGTTTTTGCGAAGGGCTGCACGATATGAGCTTCAGGCGTTGAACGATTATGAAGTTGAAGAGGCCTTGATGAGGACGATGCGAGACGGCGGCAAAAGCTTTGAGCCCGATGCGCTCGAGGCTGCCGTCAACGCCGTCAAGGGCTTTCCCTTCATGCTTCAGCTTGTGGGCTATCGTGTATGGCGCATGGCTGGCGATTCGGAGACCGTCGATGTTTCAATTGTCAACGCCGCAGCAAGCGTCGCTCGTAAGGAATTGGATCAAAGGGTATACGAAGCGGTTTGGTTTGAGCTGAGCGAAGCCGACAAATCTTTTCTTTTAGCTATGGCGGAAGACCCCACAATAACGCGGCAAGCAGATTTGGCAGGAAGGCTCAATAAGCCGAGTGGGCATGTTTCGAGATACAAGAAGCGACTGATGCAGCAAGGGATTATTCAGGAGCGCTCAAGAGGCTTGCTGGAGTTTTGCTTGCCTGGATTCAAAGAATATTTCCAGGAACGCATTGCGGAAGAAGGAGATTTGTAGAAAGCGTTGCCTGGCTCAAATCAGTTAGCTTGTATTTGCCGTCGGTCTGCACGATGCAATTTGTTCATTCCTTCGGAGTTAACACGATGTGGTACTTGCGTATCCACTTCGTGTGGGACAGGCTGTTCGCCTGGTTTGCCATGGTGGTCGCCTTTCCGGGCCGGTGTGTCCTGAACAAACGCATTTTACTCCGTTCGGCGGTCGCCCCAGGGCAAGGGCGGAGCCTTCGACGCGCACCCGCATAGCGGGTGGTTTTTGTGGGCGCGCGCAGCGCGGCCACAGGCTCATGAGCCTGCAACAAGATACGGCGACCCAGATGGCCGCCGTATCGATAGCAATATATGAAAAGCCAAGCTGCTAACGATTATTTCAACGTTTCAACCGCATGCTCTGCTGCAAGGCGTCCTGAAGTTGCGCACCAGCCTTGCTGGCCGCCCGACATGACGTCGACGTCGTAGTTTGCGCCGTACATGCCGTTCGCGTCTCCGCCTGCTGCATAAAGGCCGTCGATTGCCTCTCCTGCCTCATTCACAACTTGCATTTGCGAGTTCACTTTCAAGCCGCCAACCGTTGTGAACAGCGTTGGCGTGACCTTGCCGCCATAGAACGGGGCCTTTGAAACCGGCAGCAACATGTCAGCGCTTTTGCCGTACTCTTCGTCCACGCCGTTTTCGCAATACTTATTGTAATTATCGACGGTTTTTGCGAGCGCCTCTTTGTCCAGTCCGAGCTTCTCGGCGAGTTCTTCAATAGTGTTGGCCTTCACGAGCCCCTTTGCGCCTTCTATGCCATCTCGGCATTCGAATGGCTGGCCCGTAAAGGCACCGAGGTTTGGCATGGGCATCCAAGGCCCGACGGTTTCAATGTGATCGATATATGCGTCGTCGATAATCACGTAGTTGGAGCCTTGAGATGAAAGGGCGTTGCCGCAGCATGTGAAATCGGAAGTGAATGCTTCGTTGAAATAGCGCTGTGCGTTTTCGTTCATATGGAGCGTTGGCTGCATAAGCAGGGTGAAGTTCGGAATATCGGAGAATGCATCGGTGCCGTCGAGCGCTCCGGTATGCCACATCACGGCTTCGGGATGATGCGTTGCTGCCCCTGCTTCGTTTACCGCGAAGTTTATGCCGTCGCCGTCGCGCCCTTCGAGCCCCCATACGCGAACACTGTCATACGACTTTGCGGTAAGTTTCTCGAACATCTCGGGATTATTCGCCCAACCACCTGTTGCAAGGATGACCGCTTTCGCGTTGATTTGGATTTCGCCCTCTTTCCCTTGGGCATATACGCCTTTTACTGTTCCGTTTTCGACAACAAGGCCAGTCATCGGCTCTTCGGTACGGAATTTGACCCCCATTGCCTCTGCGGCGGGTTGGAGGATGCCGAGCACTGTTGAGACGTGGGTTGTCATGCCTTTTTCGTCAGCTGGCAAATGCCAGGTTGGGTACGAGTTACCCAGGGCTGCGACCGCCGCAAATGTGATCCCGTTCTCCTCGAACCAGTTCATGGTTTCGCCGGAGTTGTAGACCATCTCGCGCACGACGGGCGCGAGACAGGCGCAGTGGTGATAATTCATAGTGTCGGAAATGACCGATACTGGATCAATTTGAATTCCCTGGTCAGCTTGGAATTTTGAATTGACGCCCGCGAAACCTTCCGCGAATGCAGATGTGCCCATGAGTCCAGAGTTTTTTTCGAGGCAAAGGACGGAAGCGCCTTTCTCCGAAGCGCGAAGGGCGGCGCACGTACCGGCCGTTCCCGAACCCACAACTACGATATCAAAATCCTCGGTTTTGACTGGGTTGTGTGTTGAAGGGCTGCTTTCGGCTTGTTTTTCGCCCGGGGCTTCTTTTTGGCTGCCGGAGGAGCATCCAGCCAGACCAACTGCAGCCGTGATGCCAGCTAGAGCACTTCCTTCAAGAAAATTCCTGCGTGTGAGATTCATGGTTCCCTCCTTTTTGACGTTTGGCCCGAGTTTCCCCACTCGGTTGGCGAATGGTAGGAATTCGCCAAAATGGTACGGTGTACCATCTCTTATGACGCGAATGGTACACCGTACCATTTTGGCTGTCAACGTTGATTCGTGCTCTTTTTTATCGAGGGTGATTGGGGCTTGCGTTGTCGAAAAAGTGCGGCAATATAGGGGAAGTACTGAAAGGGTCGGACCGATTGGGAGCTATGGATAACCAGGAAATTGCCAAAGCAACGCTTGCGTTTATTGATGAATATGGCCTTGAGGCTGTTTCTTTCAGGAAAATTAGCCAGGTGACCGGAATGGCGACAATGACTATCTGCAATCGCTTTGGCTCGAAGGAGAACCTGCTTAAGGCGGCTCTGGTGGTCATGCTTTCAGAAAACAAGCCGTTGTTTCATCCCAATGAGACGTGGGATGAAAGCTTGAAGCGTGTTGCCCACCATGTTCGCGACATGGCGCTTGCGCATCCGAAAGCCTATTGGCTTTTCTTGCAGGTTCCTCCATTTGAGTCTCCCGTAAAGGAGTACACCCAATCGGTTTTCGCGACACACGAGGGTCAGAATCTACCGAAGACTATGCCCTATGATTTTTTGAGCGTTTTGCACTCTTTCTTGACGGGCTTTCAGATTGCTGAAGGGTATGCGAACGAGGCTCTTTCTTCGTACGAAGAATTGCCGGATGATCTCGAGGAATTTTCGAAGATGTTCAACGAGCGTACGTTTAATCGCGACCTCGAAATCATCGTTCGAGGTTTTTCGGCAATGTATGGACTTCCGCTTTCTGAAGATGCCAGCGTTACGAACTAATTTGACGCGAAAACAAACGTTGCGTATGGTTCGGTCTTATTCCGAAGTCAGAGCCTTTGCTGTTCAAATCCTTTTTTCGAGCAAGTGCTTCAGGCGCTCGGACTTTCGGCACGGCGCTTGTGGCGAGATGGGCATAGATGCCCTACTCGGTATTCGCCCAGTAGCGTTTTTTGCTGCTGTGGTTCGGGCGCCCGGCGTTGCTAACGGCATTCCGACGATCGTGACCTTGGGGCATGCTTCGTGCTCTGGGAATTGAGAAAGCGTTTTTGCCAGGAGCCGATTTCGGGAATATTACCGAAACGGATGCTATGGTGAGCAAAGCCATCCAGGACACCATGCTCAAGCTCGACCCCAACGGGGCGGAAGGCGCGGCATATACCATCTTTGCTGTGCCAGCGGGTTGCGCGCCCGAATCTATGCCAGAACCCGTGAGGGTTGTCTTCGACCGCCCGTTTGCGTTCGCCATTTTCTCGCATTCCGGCGCGCCATTGTTTGTTGGGGCGTATAAAGGCGCTTGAGCGAGCGAACTGGTGACGAAAATTTCGTTTCAGCCAGAAGTTGTGCCCTCGCGTAAAAGCTCCTCGGCCCGAATGAAACCGGGTCGAGGAGCTTAGTCGAAGATGCATGTTTTGCGCAGCTTACATGTCTAAATTCAAGTCGTCTGCATACATGGGAAACATTCTCACTTTGTGGGCGCCTTTGAAGAAGAGCGCGGTCCACAGTGCCACCGAAATAACGTAGAGCGCCCATGCGACGCATGCTAACATCGCCGACGGTACGGCAATGCACGAGGCTGCCAAAATGAGCGCCGCAACGGTGAGCGCCACCCAGCCCAGTGCATAGGGGCGGTACGGCTGCTTCATCGCGTCGTACGCCACGCCATAGCCCACATGCTTCATCCTCGAAACATAGGCTGTTTGCACTGCCGCCGCCGCTATTGTCGCCGCAAGTCCACATGTGAGGATTTTATTGGCTGCTTCATCCCCTTCTAGCAGCGCGAGAGCATATGCTCCCATGAATCCTGCTGCCACGGCGGTTAGCAAGAACAGCGCGAATACAAGCTTTGTACTCCAGGCTGGTCGCGATTTCATCTGATATGCGAGTCCCGTGCATACGAGAAATGCGAGCGCCAAAACGGCAGCGATGCACAGAAGCCCCGCGCTGGCTGCGCCAGCGTTGAATGCGATTCCATCAAGGCCTGCAGCAATCAGAGCCACGCCAAGAAACGGCGTGATGAAGCCCTCTTGCGTGAGGTGCGATTTGGGGTTCGAGAATGCGTTGAAAAATCTTGATGGACGTTGTAGATGGAACACCGAGGCAATGCCGCCTGCGCATAAGAGCGCCAGAGCGACGAGGCATGCGATATTCGAGGGAAGTTGTGAACCCAATACTGCATTGGCGAACACCACGCACAGCAAAAGCCCTAATCCGGCGCGTTGGCATGCCGTCGATATCACGAGAGGCCAATGGACTTGCATAGCGTCTCAGCTCCTTTCCGGGGAACGAGATAGACCACCTTCGGTTCGTTTCCGAATTCGGGATGCACGCGGTACACGCGGTCTGCGTTTTCGACGAGCACCTTTGAGATGCGAGAATCGGGATCGTTCATGTCGCCAGCAACGCGCGCCCCCGTAGTACAGGTGTAGCAGCACAGCGGCTGCTCGCCGGCGTCGAGTTTGTCGACGCACAGCGTGCATTTCTCGACGACTTTTGTATTGGGGTTCAGCGAGCGCGCCTCGTATGGGCATGCCCATACGCAATATTGGCAGCCGAAGCAGCGGTTTGCGTCGACGAGCACCACGCCCTCATCGGTTTTGAATGTCGCCTTTGTGGGACACACGTCTATACAGCTCGGGTGTCCACAGTGCATGCACCCGTTGGGGAAGTAGAACAACTCGAGCGCATCGGGCCATTGTCCTATGGGGCCCATTCGGTATACACGCGTGCGGAAAACGCCCAAATCTACATCGTTTTCCATTTTGCATGCCACGGAGCAAGCCTGGCAACCCGAGCACTTATCGAGGTCTATGGCCATTCCGTATTTCTTCTCGGTCACGGCTCAATCACCTTCCTTGCTCGAGGGGTTGGCCTTTTTAACGATGCGAACAAGCGTCGAGCGCAGGCCTGGCGTCATGTATTCGTTGCTGTAGTACTTGCTCGAGGTGAGCACGTTGGCGTTGCACATGTCGTTGGGGTAATCTTCCTTGTCGAGCGCCTTGCATCCTTGCCACCATCCATGCGGAATCACGCATATGCGAGGATCGAGGCCGATTGTGGGGCGTGCTTTCATTACGATGCGCCCTGTCGGGCTTTCCACAAAGCACCAGTCTCCATACGCAATGCCCAGCTCGTCGGCTACGTTCTGGTGGAACATGACCTGCGGGTCGGGAACGATTTCGCGCAGTTGCGGAATGCCTCGGTACGCCGAGTGGTAATAGACCGGATAGCGGCGCCCCGTGACGGCGGTCAGCGGGTATTCCTCGGCAATTTCTGGTGTGGCGTACACGCTTTGTTTCGGCTCGCTCGCGCTGGGAAACGGGTTCAGCCCGCTTATGAGGCCGACCGTGAAATACAGCTCGGCGCGGCCTGTGCCCGTGGGTGCCGCGATGCCGTTTTTTTCGTAGTCGCGGCTCGGCATCTGGGGCACATGGTGAATCCATTGCTCCTTGAGCTCGTTCCATGTGATGCCTGCATGGGTCTGCTCAAGTTGCCATTCGAACAGCTCGTCATCGGTTTCCCATGGCCACCAATCGGGATGCAGACGCCGGCCCAGCGTGCGCCAGAACCACACATCGCTTCGACGCTCGTAAAGCGGCTCGACGGCGTGCTGCTGGGCGAACACCCACTCGCTGCACACCTCGTCGGCCAGGTAATCGCGCTCGGTCCAATGCGTCGAAGGCAGCACCAAATCGGCTAGCTGTGCGGTAGGCGACATGTAGTAGTCCATCGTGCAGAGCAAATCGAGGTTCATCAGCCCCTCGCGCACCTTCTTGGTATCCTCCGACCACGACAACGGGTTTCCTTGTACGTGTATATAGCCCTTGATTGGGTAAGGCTTGCCGGTTTTCATTGCCTCGAAGCACATAGCGGTGTTCGACGAGCCGTTGAACGTGCCCGCCGCGCGCTCATCTTTCAGTCGCTTTTCTTCGTGCGTCTCGGGGTTGGCGCCCGAGAGGGTGAACATCTGATTCCAGAACGGCATGGAAAGGTTGCCGCCCTTTTTCTCAAGGTTTCCGCAGATGGCAATAATGATATTGATGAGTTGGATGGAATCGCGGCAATTCGTCTGTTCTTCGATGCCCTGGAACACCTCGATGCATGCGCTGGGGGCCGTTGCGTATGTGCGCGCGCTTTCGCGAATCACCTCTGCGGGACACCAGCATTTTTCGGCAGCCGCCTCGGGCGTCCACTCATCGGCAATTTCCTTCAGGCCGATCCAGACGGTTTTTACGGGTATCGGATTGCCGTCCGCTCCGGTTACGGTGCCGCGGTATTCAAGCTCAACTTCATCGGTGCGCTCCTGCAGCGGGTGCAGCTGGCCATCTTTGCCCATGAATAGCATGACTTGCTGGCTGCCGCCCTCTTTTACCAGCGCCTCGTTGAGCGGCGCGTTCACGCCTTCGATGATGAGCATGGGCGCATTGGTGAATTTCTTCGTGAAATAATCGTCGTAGAGGCCCTCGTTCATAATCACGTTGAGCCATGCCATCGCCAAATAGGTGTCAGATCCTGGACGAAGGCCCACGAAATGATCGGCTTTTGCCGCAAGCGGATGCTCGAAGAACGGGTCGATGACGATGAGCTTGGCGCCGCGATCACGCGAACGACCGACCTGGCCCGACGTGTACGTGGCTTCGGTCCACATAGTGTTGCAGCCCCACATCACGATGCAGTCGGAATTGTCGAAGTCGACGCCATCGAATATGGGGAACATGCCGAATTGCAGAATGGACTGTACCATCATGGGTACCAGACAAATGTTGCCCGGAGACAGTGAGTGGTTCACAGCGCCGCCGGCGTTCGACGATCGGCTCGTCCATTGATTGGTGCCGCGGCCGGTTCCTTGGCCGTACGCGACAGCCTCGGCGCCGTATTTGTCGCAGATTTCTTCGATGCGTTGCGCAAGCCATTCGATGGCCTCGTCCCAGGTGATGCGATCCCACTGACCTGAGCCGCGCGGCGTTCCGGCTTTGCGCCGCAACGGATAACGCAGCCTGTCGGGATCATAGAGTATCTTCGGCGCGGCGAGGCCCTTTGCGCACATGCGGCCTTGGCTGCGCGGATCTTCCGGGTTGCCCTTGACCCCTACGAGCTTTCCGTTCTTGTCAACCTCGCATAAGACTCCGCATTTCGCATGGCATTCGAAGCAGTTAGTCTTCACGATTTTGCCGCCATCGGGCAGCTGTACGACAGACGACACGTTTCCCCCTTTCGCCTGTTTTCCTTGCCATTGATTGTGGCGGTGCTTGCCATGCTCGGCAAACAGGGAAACGGGGTTGGCGGCACAAGGAAATGTTGTTAAGTTTTAGTTGAGCCAGATGCCGTGCTTCAGGGAAATTGCGCGAAGTTTGCATGCGGCCGCGCACGATCCGCATGTATCGCACAGGTCGTAGTTGATTTGGGCGTTTCCCATGTCGATTTTGATAGCTTTGCGCGGGCATGCCTTCGCGCACGCGCCGCATCCACGGCATGCTGCAGTGTTAATTGCGTAGCGTCGCGTTTTCATGGATGGCTCCGATTCCAGTTATAGCCGAACGCATCGCCCATAAGCGACACGTATCGTTCCTGGTAAGGGGCGCACGCTATTGCGAGATACTTACGCAGGAAGTTCGCGAATTGCGCTTCGGGCGTGTCGGGCGCAACGTTTCCCAGAAAACCTATCGAGAAGTACACGCTGTCTTTAATGGGAATGAACGCGGTCGAGCCATGCTGGCGCTGCAGATAGCTTGAGAAAGAGTCGCTGAACGTGACGGCGCCGTCTCGCTCCATGGCGCGCGCGAGCATGCTCGTGTTGGTCGTATTTTGCTGGATGTTGGGTTCGAGCCCGTTGAAGAGCTTGCCCACCACTTTATTGAGGAAGGGCTCGCTATAGAACACGATAGGGTATTTGCACAGCTCATCGCGCGTAATTGAATCCTTGCTCGCCAACGCGCAGCTTGTCGAGCATGCTGCCATAAGCTCAGAATTCACGAGGGGCTCGAACTCGTGGTTCATGCGGCTAATCGTTTTGTCCATGCCCGGCATGCAGCAGATGATTGCGAGTGGCGGGCGTCCTTGCTGCGTCGCGCGACGTGCCGATGGGTATCCCTCAGCGAAATCGTCGACAATGCGGAACAGGTCACGTTCGGTGACGCGCAGTCGCGTTCCGGGCGTTGCCGCTTCGTAATCGAGGAACAATTCTTCGAGTGCTGCCGAGGCAAACGGCGTGGTAAGAATCTCGACGGTACGGAGGTTTTGCGTCGTTGCGTCCTTGGGCGCCGACGCGATTGCCAGCATGCTCCGGTGGGAATCGACGATGCGTTGGGCTTCCGAGGCGATTGCCCTTCCCCGCTCGGTGAGTTCGAGCTTGGGGCCGCCGCGCGTGAACAGGGGTGTTCCAAGCTCTTTCTCGAGAGCCTTGAGGGCCGAAGATACACCCTGCTGCGATATGAAATGCTGTTTAGCGGTACGAGAAATCGAGCCGTGTTCGGCGACGGATAAAAACAACTCAAGTGATTCGATGCGCATGCGGCCCCCTTGATTTTCGCCTCATAGCATAGCATGCGGGCTCTCGGCTGCGTTGGGTATCTCGCTTCAGTATGGACTGTGATTTGCCTTTGCCTGGGCGCGCACGTCCAAAAAACTTTTCGTTCGCTCGCTCGCGTTCTACGAAAACGCCCTGGGGTTCGCGGAAAACAATCTGTCTCGCGAAGATCTTAATGCGCGCCCCTTTTCGAGAATCCCGATTTGCTGCGCAACGTCGACCCGAAGAGACGCTTGGGCAGAATGCATCATCGTATTCCTCTTTTTTATCGCCTCGTTGACGTTTTTGGCATATGCTTCGTAGTTTTCTGGCTTTAGGGGGCACAGGGGCGCGAACATTTCAACTTCCCCCTCTTTCGTTACGAATGAACCGGTAAGTTTTTGCCTTTCGCAGAAGCCTCGGAAGTCACTGAAGTATGCGAAGTCTTCAGCATAGTATTGAAGAGAATCGAAAATGCGCATCAAATTCGCCTTCACTTTTTTGAACTGTTCTTCGCTGGGAAAGAGTTTCGACACCTCCTCCATAAACGCCGATGCATCGCGTTGGGAATTGGTCGATGAGACCTCAGGGCAGCCGAAGAATACTTTCAGGCACAGCAATGTCGCATCGATTCTGTCGTAAACGCCCCTTTCCCCGCTGCGGGCTTGATTTAACGTCTCGTGCGGCCCGCCGTTGCTTCCTCGTGGGAACAGGATATGGCCTCCAAGCTTTCGACTTTCTTTAAGGAACGCACGAATGCGGGAGTCTGCCTCCGGGGCGTCAACCCCGTGTTCTGAATAGTAATCTTTAAGCCAGTACACGCTTGGGCCAAGGTAGTCTACGGAGAGCAGAATCGTTTGGCCGCCCGATGACACCTCGATGTCTCGGAAGGAGCCGCACCCATAATTCTTCTCGGCGGAAACTCGCGCTTCATTCGTCTGGGCTCCCCAAAAAGCCTCTAACAAATCTTCTTTGAGAATTATCGATTCGGAATCGGGGTCGGGACGATTGCCGAGATTGTAGTTTGTCGTTGCCAAATCGTGCAGGTAATTGAATTCGAGAGAATGCATTGGGCCCCCATCTGTTAATGCGTTCATGGTTTCGCTCGCTGTTTAAACGCGGTGATCCGCGCGCAGGTTGTCCACGTCGCTAAAGGCTCCTCTTGTGCGGCCACTGCTCCCAGTACTTCCCCGTGCTTTCGTCGTAGGCAAGCACGGGGATCTGCCCTGTTTTCATGACGGCGCCGTCAATATAGAAATGCGATGCGCCGTCGTGCCACACGCCTTCGTAGCCTGCGGTACCTGAAACTGTTTCGGTAGCGATGTGTCCGCTTATGACGTCGAGTTCGAATTTCTGCCCCACGAATTCCGGCTGCATGGTTGTGAAGGCTTCCTCGAATGTGCCTATACGCCATAAATCGCCTGCGTCTTCGTCGATACCGGCATGCACGAAGACTTGCTTGTGTGGTGTTTCGTGGTAATAAGGAAGTTTTCGTATCCAGGCGAGAACATCGGCGTGGTTCGCTTTCATGCAATCGACGACGAATCGGTAGGCTTCTTCGAACCTTCTGCGCGTGAGCAGGCGTTTTACCTGACTGAACTCATCTTTCTCAAGAAAGCTTTTTGCAGTGGCGAGGTTGGAATCGGCAAGAATCCATCCTTGAGTAAACGCCGGGTCGCCGACCATGGCACAGTATTCCAGCAGCATTTCCTCATGGTTGCCTCTCAAGGCTATCACCTGGTTGGGATAATCGCGCTGGAGCCCCATGATCTTTTGATAGACCTCAAGGCTCGCCGGACCCCGGTCGCAGTAATCGCCGCATAGGATGAGTATTGAATGCCCATCTGATAGGTCGACGAAGGAAAGCGATTTTTCGAAGGCGTCGATGCAGCCATGGATGTCGCTCATTGCGTAAATCATAGGCGGGCTCTTTCTGAGTTGTGGCCGTTTGCGATGGGACGGTTTCTTTTCTCAATAAGATACGCGGGTGTACTCCCGCCATATATAATACGGGAGTACACCCGCCCTGTCAATAAGAAAAAGAGAACAAGGGCTTTTGCTCATAAGCCTTTCTTTTTAGTTATGACAGGCGGTTGAAGACGCCGTTGAAGCAGTCGCGTTCACGATGTTCGATGGCATACAGTGCGCGCAGCACGGCTCGCAATGCGAAATTGTTATACACCATGCGCACGCCCGGGAAATCGAGCTTTGCAAGCGCGGCGCGAAAAGCTTCGAGCTTCAAGAAGAACGCTTCGGATCCAAACAAGGAGGCTTCGTAGCGTGTGGTCCCGTCGAAAGAAGCGGGAACGTCGAATACGGCGAGCGGCATGCCCATAAGCGCGTAAAAGTTGATTTTGCCGTATTCCTCTTCGAATGACTCAACGCGCTCGAGCGCATATTCGATGCAGGCGGTAAAAGAAGGCATGTTGGAGATGTCGTCCCTTACGCAGCATTTCGCGGCATAGGGAGCAAGGATGGCAACCTCTCGAGCGCATTTCACATTCTTCTTTTGCAGGGCCATGCGTTTTCCTCTTAAGTGATACGGGTTCGATGCGGAATAGCGTCCTAATTATGCGGGTGTTCGCCCGCTTTTGCAAATGATTGCTTTCCTTGAAAGCCCCACCGGGGGAAGGGGTAAAATCGGCGGGGAACGGCTATGTCCGCTGCCTTCCGGCCTGCTGCTGCCTCTTTTCGCGCAGCCATCGTTCGCGATGAAATCATTGGTCGGCTCCGACGTGAAAGGCAACCATTCGACTTGCAAGGAGACAATGCATGAAAGCGAAGTTCGTTCACCGCTGCACCCACGTGCTCGATAAGGAAGCAACCATCAAGTTCTACGAGGAAGCCCTTGGCATGAAGGTGCTGCGCGAAATGGGCCCCGAAGATGGCTCGTGGACCAATACGTTCATGGGCAACGACGGCGTGCCCTTCGAAATCGAGCTCACCTGGAACCGTGGGCGCGTTGAGCCCTACGAGAATGGTGGCAAAGACACCCATATCGCCTTCGTCGTGGACGACTTTGACGCCGCCCACGAGCTTCATGAAAAGATGGGCTGCATTATTCGCGAGAACCCTCGCATGGGCCTTTATTTCATCGCCGACCCCGAGGGTCAGTGGATTGAGATTCTGCCTGCCCGCTAAGGCGAAATTAACGACGGAATAGCGCAGCACGCGGCGTTGCATGAATTTTCGCCGAGCGAAGCGTTGCTAGACATCTTCTCGCTCGAACGGTACCCATGCAACGCCGCTCGGCGTTTCGACGTGCTCGAGGCGCACGCCGAATGATTGCTCGATTGCACTCTGCACGGCCGCTTCGCCGGGCGCGCCCTGCGCTGCCAAACGCCCGCGTTCCATCACGAATACGGCATCGGCCACCGAAAGCGCCAAGTTCAAATCATGGATTACCGCGATAACCGTTTTGCCACGCTCGCGCACTCGGCGAACGAGGCGCATCATATCGAAACACGCCGCCGCATCCATGAACGATGTGGGCTCGTCGAGCAGCACGACGGGTGTGTCCTGCGCCAGCACCATCGCCATGCGAGCCCGTTGCCGCTGCCCGCCCGATAGGCTTCGCAACGGTCGGTCGCGTAAATCGTAGACGCCCGCAAGAGAAAGCGTCTCGTCAATGCATTGCGCATCGGTCTCGTCAAGCCGAGATAGCGGCCCGTGATGCGGAAACCTTCCGCACGCCGCCAGCTCGCGCACCGTCATCATGGGCGCTTCTTGCTGCTGCACGAGCACGCCCAATCGCCGCGCCCTCTCGCGCGGATCCAACGACGCGACGTCGCGCCCTTGAATAAGCACGCGTCCCGAAGCGGGCTTTATAAGCCCCATGGCGAGTTTCGCGAGTGTTGATTTTCCGCACCCGTTCGGTCCAACGATGCAGCTGATCTGCCCCTTCGCGAAAGATGCGGAAAGGCCGTTGAACAGGGTATTTCCGCCGTACCCAAATACGACGTTCTCGAAATCAAGCTCGCCCATCGACCTCTCCTTTCCGCGAACGAAGAATCAAATAGATGAAGAACGGGCCTCCAACGAGCGCCATGCAAATGCCCACGGGAATCTCGAACGGCGCGAACAGCGTGCGCGCGATGGTGTCGCACGCACATACCAGAATGGCGCCCATGATTGGCGAGAGCACCAGCACGCGTCGGTTGTCGTGTCCTGCGACATAGCGCACCACGTGCGGAACGATGAGGCCCACGAAGCCGATGAGCCCCGAGAAGCACACCGCCGCGCCCGCCAGCAACGCGGCGAGCGAAAGCAACGCAAGCCGCGTGCAATTCACGTTCAGACCCAGCGCGTGCGCCCCCTCATCGCCGAGTGACAGAATGTTCAGGCGCGTTCCCTGCCCCATGGCTAGAATCAGGCCTGCGCAAATCATGATTCCAGGTATGGCAAGTTCTGATACCATGACGCCCGAGAGGCTTCCCACCAAAAAGCCCGACGAATTTACGTACGCATCGGGGTTGAAAATAAGAACGGTGTTCATGCCTGCCGTGAAAATCGCCGTGAGCGCCATGCCTGCGAGCACGATAGTCAAGCGCGAGGCGCCCGCGTACGCCGACACGAAGAACACGAGCAGCGCCGAGGCGAGCGCGCCTAAAAACGCCGCTGCTGCCGATATGCCCAGCGCATGAGGAGCGACGCAGGCGAACAGCAGCACGAACAGACCCGACCCGGCATTCACGCCGATGATGTTTGGGCTGGCCAGGGGGTTGTTGAGCGTCGCCTGAATGAGTGCGCCCGCTTCGGCCAGTGCAGCACCGGCCAGCACGCCGCCCAGCACGCGCGGCACGCGCACGTTCGCCAGCACGTTGTTTGCCATGTCAGATGCGTTGCCCGCCACGAATGCCGCCACGTCGGTCGCGCCGATGGTGGAAGAGCCCAACGACAGGCTAGCGAACATCACGGCGGCCAACGCCACCAGTGACAGCAGGAACATCGCCCGAAAACGGCGGCCCTCGTGCTTCGGGGCCGCCGCGTTGGTTGTTTGGTTATTGCGCACCGGTCGGCCTATTCGCTATACAGCGCGTCGTAGAGGAACTGATACGCCTGGTCCCAATTGTTGTTGGGCTTGTACTGGAACAGCTTCGGGTCGAGCGTGATCACGCGGTTGTTCTTCACGGCATCAAGCTGCGCCCATGCGGGGTTGGCCGTCGTTTGGTCTTCGAGCGCCTGCTGCGCTGCCTCGTCGGTGTCGCCCATCGGAAGCAGGAAGATTGTCGTCGGGTTGGCCTCGATCAGGGCTTCAAGGCTGTAGTCGGAAAGCAGGCCCTTGTTGGAGTCGGCGATATTTTCCGCACCCAGTTCGGAAAGCATGACGCCCGTTTGCGTGGAGGACGACTGCACGCGCGTGCCGCCCGAGTACGTGGTGAGCACTACCGCGCTGCCGGCTTGCTTGCCTTCGGCCTTCGCGCGAATCTCTTCAATTTTATCTGCCGGCGCCTGGCCGTTTTCCGCAAATGCCTGCTCGTTGCCCGTGATGTCGCAGCACGTGCGCAGCATGCGCAGGTAGTCGTCGAACGTGGACACTTTGAAGTAGGCAACGGGGATGTTCGCCGCGGTGAGCGTGTCGGCGAGCTCGGTTTGCGCAACGCCGCCGCCGCGACCCGAGTTCGATCCCGTGAGAATCACGAAGTCGGGGTTCAGCGCGATGATCGATTCGGCGTTAAGCGAAGAGAAATCGCCGATTTTCTGCGCGTCGGAGGTGATGCCGTAATCGGAAAACGCGTCGTCGGAAGCGCCTACCAGCGTGCCGCCGGCCAACTCCCAGATGTTCGCGAAGCTGCCCATGCCGGCAACCACGCGGTTGTGCGAAGCGACGGTTACCTCGCGGCCCAGATCGTCGGTGAACGTGTAAGATTCCTGCGAGGCGGAAGCGGTCGCTTGCGCGTTGTCAGACGCGCTCGAATCAGTCTGCGATGAGCAGCCTGCCAGGGAAAACGCGCCCATGCCCATGGCGAGCGCGCAAGAAATCGCAATCGTGCCTTGCGCGATTTTCTTCATCGTATGCTCCTTTTCGTTATGTTCGGTGGCGCTATTGGCGTTCGCTGGCCGCGGCTTGCTGCGCGTTCTTTCGGCTCCAGGCGCAGTAGTTGTCTTGGCCCAAGATGTCGCCGTCGTGGTAGTACGCGGCGCGGGCGCGACAGCCGCCGCATACACCCTTGTAGTCGCAGGTTCCGCATGCACCCTTGTACGCTTGCGTGCGCAGTTTCTGGAACACGGGGCTTTCGCGCCAGATTTCGTCGAAGGGCTGTTTGCGCACGTCGCCGGCGTCTTCGGTCATGTATGCGCATGCGCGCACAATGCCTTCGCTGCCCACGACGCAATAGGTCAGGCCCGCTAGGCAGCCGCGCGTGTAACGCGTTTGCACGCCGATTTGTTCAGCAATGCGCATGAACTGCGGCGCGCACGTGGGCTTCACCTCGATGCCTGCGTCGCGGCCGGCGCGCAGGATGTCGGCGAGCAGCTGCTCGTTTTGCTCGACGTCGATGCTTTCATCGGAGATGTCTTTGCCGCGGCCGACGGGCACCAGGAAGAAGACCGAATGGTTCATCGCGCCGAGTTCTTTCGCGAATCGCGTGATGTCGCAAATCTCGTTGCGGTTTCTGTCGACCACGGTGGTGTGGATTTGGAACGGCAGGCCGACGCTTTTGCATGCTTCGATGCCTGCAAGCGTGGCCGCGTGGGCGCCGGGCACTCCGCGGAAGATGTCGTGCTTTTCGGCGTCGAGGCTGTCAATGCTAATGCCCATGGCGCAGGCGCCCGCCTCTTTGAGCTTGCGCGCGATTTCGGGCGTGATAAGCGTGCCGTTGCTGCCGAACACCGGGCGCAGGCCGCACGATGCTGCGTGCGCGACGAGCTCGAAAATGTCGTCGCGCATAAGCGGCTCGCCGCCGCTGAAAATCATGATTTTGAATCCAGCGCGTGCGATTTGAGAAATCATCGTGCGCGCTTCTTCGGTTGAGAGCTCCCTGCTATCGCATTCGTCTGCGTCTTGGTAGCAATGGGCGCACTTCAGGTTGCATCGGTTCGTGGTCATCCACGATACGATCATTGTTCCCCCTTTGATCGAAATTGTGACGGGGAATGACGATAGGTGGCGACGTTGCGTCGTGGCCAATACCGCGTTTGACGTAAACGTGTCGTTATGCCTGCGTATTGGCGTTGGCGTGGGAGCAATCGAGCGCGTCTTGAAGGAAGCTGAGCGTGCGGCGTTGAATGCCGGCGTAAAAGTCGCGACCGTATTGCTTGGGCCCCGAGCTGCGCTGGCACGCGAGGCGCTTCAATCCGGCAAGGGCATGGGGCATGCCGCCTAAGCTGGAGAAGCGAATGGCCAACGCCTTCGCGCGGTCGTCGGTGACTAAAACGCCGTCGTGCATGGCCTCGATGGTGTCGCCCATGAGTTGGTGCCAGCAGATTACTTCTTCGCGTGAAAGCTCGGGAATGGGGTATTCCTCAAGCGCCTCGCCGGTGATGGCCGACCAGAGCATGTCTTCGCGGTCTTGCGCGACGCCCACGGTGGCGGCGAGCTCGCTCCAGTTCGCCTGGTCGCGGTTTGCAAGGTGGGCGCGCAGCCCCTGCACGACGTTCATGTCTCGTAGGATTTTCGCGCTTTCGCGCTCGAGTTCGGCCTCGCGGTGCGCGAGTGCGTCCGTCAATTCTGCCAGCGAGTCGCTTCCCTCGCCTTCCTGAATTTGCGAGAGCGAAAAGCCCAGGTACTTCAAGGTGATGATTCGGTTGAGGCGTTCCTCGTCGGCTGGTGAGTACAGGCGTAGGTTTTGCTCGCCTTTGCAGGTGGGATGGAGCAATCCGCGCTGGTCATAGTATTGAATGGTGCGCACGGTTACGCCCACGCGCGATGCCAACTCGCCTACCGTCATGAGGCCTCGAATGCCTTGTTCACCCATGTTTCCCCCTGTTTTGTGTGCGGCAATCGGCTTGCGTGCGGCGCAGCCATACATGAACACGACGGCCTTGCGCGAGCAACGTGGCTATGTACGAGCGCCGTAGCTATGAGTAAGTCGCCCTTGCGAAGCGGCTTTGCCCAATACGCCTCGATGGCGTGTACGGAACTGGTATCTTCGGCGGACGCCTCGCGTTCGCCGTGGTCTGCGTCCGTTGCGGCTCGCGGCCAAAGTGACGTGATGCTGCCGCAGTTTTTGCCCATTTCAAGCTCTGGGATATGACGTTACGTCATCTTCGGCGTTTTGGGCGCCAGGCCCCCTGGGGTTCAGATAATCAACGGGCGCGCGCCCTTCAACTGCGTTGACTGTAGTACACAAATACGCTGCGTGCGGCCTTGCGCTCGTCGTTTCTTTGGAGCGAGCTCGCGGGTGATTGAGCGCGCGACCAAGGGGCGTGCTTTCTTATGATTCGCCAGCTGCCCCCATGTTAAAGTTAGACTATACTAACAACAATGAGGTTACCTAGATTCACCGATTGCTTCCGCGTTTCTCGCCTTGGAACTGCGGCGTACACGAAGGGCGTTTTCTTCGTTTTCAATTATTCCGCCGTGTCGTGTGCTGCTTGACGGAAGATGGGGCCATATATCGAAGGCGCAGTCGTTCAACAGCCGAAACGGAGGTGAGCCAAATAGAAACGGTTCTCGGAATTCTGATTCCTTTTTTAGGCACGACGCTCGGTGCTGCTTGCGTGTTCTTCATGAAGATGCCGCTTGGGAATTTGGTGCAGCGCTCTCTTGCGGGATTTGCTGCTGGGGTTATGGTTGCGGCGTCGATTTGGAGCCTGCTTATTCCCGCCATCGAACAGTCGACATCCATGGGAAGGTGGTCGTTCTTCCCGGCGCTTGCGGGGTTTTGGGCCGGTGTGCTGTTCCTGCTTATTCTCGACCATTTGATTCCCCACTTGCATGTGGGCAGCGATGAATCGGAGGGGCCGAAAAGCACGCTAAGCCGTACGACGATGATGGTTTTGGCGATAACCTTGCACAACATTCCCGAAGGAATGGCGGTTGGCGTTATATACGCGGGCTTTCTTGCGGGAAATATGCAGATCACGGCGGCGAGCGCACTGGTTTTGTCGCTTGGCATCGCCATTCAGAATTTCCCAGAAGGCGCGATTATATCGATGCCTTTGCGGACTGAAGGCGCAAGTCGGCGCAAGGCGTTTGTGGGCGGCGTTCTTTCGGGTGTCGTTGAGCCTATCGGCGCAGTTCTCACGATTTTGGCTTCGCAGCTTGTGATTACGGCGCTTCCGTACCTGTTGAGCTTTGCGGCGGGCGCCATGCTCTATGTCGTGGTTGAGGAGCTTATGCCTGAAGTTTCTCAGGGTAGACATTCAAATTTAGGCACAGTGTTTTTCGCCGTTGGCTTCAGCGTGATGATGGCGCTCGACGTGGCGTTGGGGTAAGGAGCGGACTGAAGCTAGAATTGAAGCAGGGCCATTGCTGACGTCGGATCGCGCGGTTCGCGCGGCACCTCCTTCCCGGCCGCAACGAAAAGGTAACGTTTCGACGGGGTTTGCGTGTGAGTTTTAGAATCGCGCCTATGGAAAATGTGCAGGCATATATCTCCAAGAAACAAGCCCCTATCGATGGCGACTGGGATTGCGTCGGTGTCGGGCGATTGTGCGCCGATGAAAGAAGGGCTGGTAGTGGGTGGAAAAATTGCATTGGCGGTGGACGAACGCGCGTCGGTGGGGAACGAGCTGATGCCGTTGCAGAACAAACCGACATCGCTGCGGGACGGCCTGCCTCTTGGGCGCGGGCTGGTGTTGCCGCAGAACAGCTTGGTGTCGAGAGACTGAGTTGCGTTGGCAATGGTCCAGCTTCTTGCGGTTGGGCGCGAACCAACGCTGCTCGTGAGCGGGCTGGCTTTGGCGAGGGGTCGGATAACGCCGCCAAAGTGCCGGCGGAGCCATTCTCGCAGCAGGGCGATGACGCCAAAAGACGGACCGATTGGTCGCCTCTCGCTCGTGGCGTTCGTCAGGCGTTCATGTATTACGGCGTGTCTATTGTACAGACGTTCGTCGAGTTCGGCGTGTTTGCCCTGGCCCAGCTCGCGTTGCCGACGGGCGTTGCGAACGGCATCGCCGTCGCGTGTTCGGGCTCGTTCAATTTCCTTATGAATCGCAACATCACGTTCAAAGCGTCGAGCAGCTTCTGGCGTAGCGTGGCCATGTTCGTCGCCCTGTACGTTTGGAACTTCCTTTTCGGCTCCTGGTTTATAGGCTGGGCGGCTGTGTCGTTCGGCTGCCCTGAGATGGTCGGCAAATTCATCACCATGATGATGCAGGGTATCTGGGGTTTCTGCCTGTGCAAGTGGGTCATTTTCCGATGAAAGCGTAACGAAGCCGTAGGTTTGCAATGTTTTTGGCGCCGATGCTGCTCTGCCCATCCATGCGGGCTTTTCAAGCGGGCGATTAGGTAATCCTCTTTTAGTCGGGGCTTCCAATTATTTTGGGGGTGCGCCGTTTTCGCTTGGATTGCGCCGATTTCGCGGCGTCGCTCTAAGCGTGCATTGGGAGCTGGTGGCGAGCGGGTTTTTCGAAGATCGCGTCTCGGTCTCGGCGAAAACGTGTCCCGATTTTGGTGATTCTGGCACAAATTTGCGGTTGTGAACGATTTTTCGTCACGCTGAAGGGCTTTTCTGAACGCTTTGAGAATCGCTATGCTTCTGACCTGGTCTTTTGTAGAGTTCTTTTTGCATTCCGAAAAATCCATCGTTCACAACCGCAAATTTGTGCCAAAACGGGAAAGAAACGGACACGTTCATGATAGAGTGCATCGCATAATCCCTAGATGCGGAAGATGCCGTCATCGCGGAAGATGTCGCCATCATGGAAGACGTCGCCATCATGGAAGACGACGCCACTATTTCGGAAGACGTCGCCATCGCAGAAACGTCGTTGTCGCCGAAGCTGCATCTGGTGCATTACGAAATCGCCGGAGGAAGAGGCCGCCATGGCTGTTGTGCTCGGAAAGCAAAGTGCTCTGCGCGTTTGGGACAGCGTTGTCGCTGGTCGTGACTTTGGTGCACGCCTCAATCAAAGTACGCCTTGTGGCCGAACGGCCATTTCCGGCCAAAGCGTCCCGGTTGGTCAGAGGGTATCCCTTGATCAAATTGATTCCACCGGTCGAAATGCACCCTTGGGACAGGGCAACCCCGCTTGCCAAAGCGTCCCGGTTGGTCGGAGTATGCCCATCGACCATAGCATGCCTACCGATCGAAATGCATTCTTCGAGCCAAGCGACTCTACCGGCCGAAATGCCCTTACCGGCCGAAATGCCCTTATCAATCAAGGCGGGCCTGCCAGCCGAAGCGGCTCTTTCAATCGAAATGACTCTGTCAGTTGTGGCTCGTCTTCCGGCCCATACGCGAATGGTGCGTCGAGCGCGCCTGGCAGTTGTGGTGCGTCTTCCGACCGATGCGCGCGCGCCGCACTGGGCGCACCTTCCGATTGCCGCGCGCGTGTTGCACTGGGTGTACCTGCTGCAAGCCATGACATTCCTGTTGCCAGCCAGGGCGTAACTGCTGCCAACCAAAGCGTGTCTTTCGCGTTCCAGGGTGCGCGGGATTATCGTCGCACGCTGGAGCGCGATACAAAAGCTGCCGTCAAATTCCTCGAATCGGCTGTCACGCCTGAGCTCGCGCCAGCCGTAAGGGATCGCTTCTTTTCGGATGGGTCGCTGATTCACGCGACCGTGACGCACGCACGCCTTCGACGCGCGGGAGGCGGAATCGAAACTTCGGTTCGCAAAGGGCCGTTTCATCCGCGGTCGTTCATGCGAATCGAAGACGGCCTGTACGTAAGTACGCCGGAAATGGCGTTTTGCGAAATGGCAAGCGTGCTCTCCCTTGAACGGCTCATAGCGCTTGGTTTTGAGCTTTGCGGAACGTATCGCCGCGCTTCAACTTTCGGATTAGCTCGATACGATGCGACCCCGCTCACTTCTCCCGATGCCCTTGTGTCATTCGTCGAGAAGTCCCCCCAGTTCAAAGGCGTGAAGAAAGCTCGTCGAGCACTTCCCTGCATTCTTGCCGGCTCTGCTTCGCCGCGCGAAAGCGAGCTTGCCATGCTGTTGTGCCTTCCCTATTCGCTCGGCGGCTATGGTTTGCCGCACCCCACAATGAATGCGGAAATGCCGCTTCCGAAAAATGTGGCCGCGACGGGGCGCCGCCGCAGCGCTGTGATTTGTATTGGCCTGCCGCGCGACTCGATGTTGAATACGACAGCGCGGAGTTCCACTCCGCGGAGCGCCTGCTTGCGAACGACTCGATGCGACGCATAGCGCTTGAATCCATGGATGTTACGAGCGTCAATTTGACCGCCGAGCATCTGCGTCGGGCTTCGTTGTTTGACGAGGCGGCGCAAGGCATTGCGCGCATTCTTGGGAAGAGGGTGCGCTTGCCAGGCGATTTTCGCCTCAAACAAGAGAGGCTTTGGCGAGAGCTTGGAATCGTGTCTTCGGATATGGGCCTTTTGCCGACCATGGGAGCGAGCGATTCATCGGAGTTGAATGAAAGCGTTTCGCCGGTTTTGGGTTAGAAGTGCTTCATTGGCGCGGGCGATTATTGGCTGCTGCGAACCAATGCAGGCCGATACGGTCCGGTGCGCAAGGCTGATTCGGGCCAGGGCGGCCGAAGCAGTCGGTCCGGTTTGGGCGAGAGGGGCAAATGCGGTTAGATTTTGGCTCGGATTGGGCCGGGCCGATGCGGGCTGCTGTGGGTCGGTATTCGTGCCTTCGCCTCGAGTGACGCGCGCTTCTTGGCGGCTTGCTGCTTTGCAGTTTGTTACCTGGCCCCTGTTGTTTGCGACTTGGATTTGTCTCTTGTCGCGCTTCGTCTGCGTCTTGTGCTGCGCGCTGCATGCTGTCTGCGGGCACGCAGCGCTTCTCTTCCCCACTGTACTTTTCCGATCGCCTTCTTCTTTTCGTCTTCGTCGAAATCGTGTCCCGATTTCGACTTTTCTGGCAGAGAATTGCGGTTGTGAACGATTTAAAAGAGGTTTGAAGGGCCTTTAACAAGAGCCTATTGTTTTGATTTACTTCTGACCTGGTGTTTTAGGGCTTGTCAAGAAGCCTGTGTAAGTCTTTTCATAGGAACCTCTCTATCCTCGC
>OIWP01001043.1_pt1 | contig 37035 bp, 39 predicted proteins | sample 1587661 | NCBI WGS metagenome assembly OIWP01 (sample SAMEA3888899, study PRJEB22519) | human gut metagenome | biome: human gut; feature: human-associated habitat; material: faeces | place: Denmark | collected 2010 | reverse complement strand
AGCGGTTATCACGTCGCCCTGTCACGGCGAAGATCGCGGGTTCGATTCCCGTCGGAACCGTTTCAAGTTGATAGACTTGAAAGGTAATAAAAGAAATAGACTCGTTAGCTCAGTTGGTAGAGCATTTGACTTTTAATCAAAGGGTCGCTGGTTCGAGCCCAGCACGGGTCATACTTTAACAATAGGTTGAGGTATAAAGCGTAAAAGAACTTGTCAAGCGGATGTGGTGAAATTGGCAGACACGCTAGATTTAGGTTCTAGTGCTTTAGGGCGTGGGGGTTCAAGTCCCTTCATCCGCATTTCTTTTATAGCCGACTTAGCTCAGTTGGTAGAGCATCTGATTTGTAATCAGAGGGTCGCGTGTTCGAATCATGTAGTCGGCATTCCTTTAACTGTTGGACCTAGTGTAGTGCAGCTAGAGGTATTTAGAAAGTTTTTCTTTCTTTAAGCGTTGCGAACGTAGTTCAGGGGTAGAACACAACCTTGCCATGGTTGGGGTCGCGAGTTCGAATCTCGTCGTTCGCTTTGTTAGTTCTCCCTTAGTGGGGGGATTTTCCATATTTTGCCGGGGTGGCGGAACTGGCAGACGCACAGGACTTAAAATCCTGCGAAGGGTAACCTTCGTACCGGTTCGAAACCGGTCCTCGGCATTAGTGATAGCAAGGGTTTAACGGCTCTTGCTTTTCTTGTATTTTGTCTTGTGAAACTGTAAACTTGACCAAAATTGACCACTTCTATTTTTAATAGCTAATTTCATTTAGTAAATCCGCTATTTCTTTTTGCTTATCGGGATAAAGATGTCCATATAAATTATACGTAATTTCAACTGTTTCGTGTCCCATGCGTTCTTTTATTTTGAAGATATCCAAACCTTGATTAATAAGAAGAGCAGCATGAGAATGCCGAAAATCATGTATTCTGATTTTCTTCAAATGTGAGTGTTTTTCATAAATTTTTGTTTTTTTGATTTGCACTCGGTCTTTGTAGATATCTTCGGGACAGTCTTGAAATATTTGTAGGTTCATCAAATTATCAGTGTATTCATGTAATATGTTGAACTGTTTAGTTTGCCATATTTTTAATTCGTCCAAAAGCTTTCTATGGATATAAATTTTTCTGATTCCCGCTTTAGTTTTAGGTGTGTCATAATAATTTATTCCTTTGAGCCTAAAAACGCTACGGTGGATATCGATGTAACCGAAGTTAAAATTCACATCATTCCAAGTTAAAGAAAGTAATTCATTAATACGAGCGCCGGAATAAAATAACATAGAAAAGATAAGCTTATAGGGATAATCTGTTTCATCAAAACAATTGATGAATTGAGAAAATTCATGTAAAGTATAATATTTCATGTCAACTTTGTCTATGCGCAGCTTTCTTACATTTTTACATGGATTGGAGTAAATCAGACCTTTAACAATTGCAACATCTAATATTTTTTTTAGGAGCAATATCTGTTTGTTCACTGTATTTTTACTTAGTGCCCGTCCATTGCCTCCTTTTGCTTTACGACTTAGAAGGTGATTCCTAAATTCTATAATATCGTCATATGTTATTTTAGACATATCAGCTTTTGCAAAATATGTCTTTAAATATCGATTATAATTTCTTTCCTGAGTAATGCGATAAGACATTTTTTTATCATTGTTGATATCATCATGTTGCACAATAGAGAAGAGATATTCAATACTGATTTTTTGGCGTTTGCTTACTTGATGAAGTTCAAAAGTTCTAAAATTGGCTTCATAATCTTCAGCTTCTTTTTTGGTGTTAAAACCTGTTTTACGGTGACGATTTCTTTCGCCATTAATTGGTGAGAAACCGTCGGAGATATCTACCTCCCATTTTTTTGTCTTTTTATTTTTGGTTACTGTCATTGTAGCGTCCTTTCAAAAACAGCACCTGATTTTTGTACAAGTGCTATTATAACATGTTAGTCTGTTAATTCATATCCCACAATTTTTTCAATTGCTGAAGCTGGAAGAGATAGAATTTTTTTGTTTTGATAAAAAGGAAACTCTGAAGCTAGACTGAGCCTGGCTTGCTTAAATATACGATTGATTTGTGTTTTGCTTAATCCTGTTAATTCTTGAAGTTCTTGTCTGTTTATTTTTTTAATCATAGCTTTCCTGTGTTATACTAAGAGAGGAATCTTTTTAGATTACCTCGCAGATTGTGCTGTCACTTTTACCGTCCAAAGTAGGAAGTGATGGCTTTTTTTCTTTGTTCATAAGTTGTTTAAATAGGGTATCCAACCATTTGGAATTGTAGAGTTCTGCTTTCCCTGTCAGTTGATAGACTTCTCTCAAATGATAATTGCAAGCACGATCAGGCGCAAGAATAGTGAACTTTGTCTGCTTCATTTCCTCGTCCATTGTTCCTACAGCTTCTACACGAATCACATAGGTTAAACGCCTAAGATATTGCTCAATCGGTTCATTCTCAAATTTGAAAAACTCAAAAGGGCTTTGTGTGTTGGTCATAAGTACTAAACGATTCGATAAAGGGCGATTATGAAAACGTCCCGATAAAGCGGATTTGTTTTTGTAGTCTAAAATCTTTGTCCAATCCGCAGGGCTGAATGTTTCAGGGCGCACATCGTCAAAAAGAAGGAGTTCCTCGCCTTTGTAATCATCTACCGCATTCTTACTTCCTCCGAAATAAGAGTGCCAACGTAAACCAACTTCTTGGCTCAAAAGTTCTATCTGTTTTAGGATGTCGTAAGCAATCTCAGATTTCCCACTGCCTGATTTTCCATAAATGTAGATGGAAGTAAATTCAAATTTTTGTGCGACTCTATCTTGTATGGTCAATAAAGAATTGCGCTGGGCATAAGCTTCAAAAGCTTCTTTGAATTTTGCCAGATTGTTGGCATATACAAAATAGTATTTTTCATCGGAGAGAATATCTTCAATAAAAAGTTTTCCTACCTGTACTTGTTGTAAGAGATGGTTCAATTCATACTTTGTAGCTCTGTATCGCTTTGTCGCAAGCAATTTTTTGAATTTCATCTTATTGTTGTTTACGAAATTCACATAATCAAAAGTGCCAAATGTTTCCACATCCTGTGGGTCATAATGAAATTTATCAGGTTCTGTCTGATGTGTCAAATATGCCAGACGTCCAATCATCGCATTTTTCCCTTGGTTGCCTGTTTCAATGTATTGGGGTTCAACTTGGAAAGCTTTCGCAATCTTATTGAGTGTTGTTCTTTCTTTCAAATGAATTGCCCAATGCAAATGAGGGGCTTCTAGTTTGCCATTCTCATTAATATCTTTATCTTGTAAGACAATCGCAAGTGTGACGATGTCGTCTTGATAGTCTTGTCTGAATTTTTCGCAGACCAATGCAAAAATTTCTTTTTGATTTTTCCGAGGGTCAGTCATCAACTTCTCGAATTGTGAGAGTGTTTCTTCATCGAAATGCCAATATTCTTTTTCAAGGTATTGCATTCCGAAGAAAGTTTTAGCTTGTATTGTTTTAGCTTTTATAGTCATTCCCCTTTCTAGAATGTAAAAAGTAGCTTTATAGTCGTTATATAAGATTTTAGGTAGTCGTTTTAAACCTCTGAATTCTAAACGACTACTTTTTTATTGTGAGAAATACACCATTTACGAAAATGTGAAATTGGCGTGAATCCTTGTGTTTAAAGGGTTTATGGGAATTGATTGAAGACAAGCCCATCAATTCCCGTACGTTACAAGTGGCTTTTTAACCCTTTTTTCTAAACAACCATAAGAAGAAAGTAAAGCTCAATATTGACTTGTGCAGGTGTGCCTAAAAAGACACAACCGAATAAATCAACATTGAACCTCACCTCCTCTCGCATGTAAAGCTGTATGTTAAGATTTTGAAGGCATAAGACCACTTGCTTTGAAATAGACATTAGACCCCACTTCACAGCCCTCTAGCCCAGTTAAGATTACTGGTGCCAGAAAGTTTAAGCTGGAAATGTCAGGACTTGAGGGGAACTTAACCTCAAAAGATTCATCGATACCTTTTTGTACCACTGAGAGAGAATAACCTGTGATATCATCTGTGGGTTTGTTGTCTTGGTCATATTTGACCTTAGGAGTGACTTCAGTGCTTAAAAGATAGAAGTTATCTTTGACACTCAAGAATTTTGCGGCAGTTTCGGCTGAATAGCCTGAAGTTGTTTTGATTTTCATAGAAAACCTTTCTTACTAGCTTTTAGTGTCAATCAAGCCTTGGACATTAAAATGCTGATTCTTTAGAGCTTTCCTCCCCCTCCATGGGATTTTTCCATTGTCAAGCCTTCGTTCGCCTGCGGGGCGCCGAGCCTTGACAATGGAAAAACACGGGGAAGCAAACCTCTGAATCAGCGATTGAATAAACGTGCAGTCAGTTTACGTGATTTCAATTCTTCGAGTTCCTGCCTTAAAGCAATATTCTTTTCTTCAAGTTTTTCATTTTTAGCTTGAAGCTCTCGATTCAACTGTGATGTCTCATTATACAAATTTTGCGTTTTGTTGAACTTTTGCCAAAGAGTTTCATACTCCTCGTCACGTTCATCACAGAGACTCTCGAGTGATTTTATCTTTTGGCGCATTTGAGCTGTTTCATCATCTTTATCAAATTCATTTCCGAAAACTTCACGAATAGCTTTTAAACGTCCGACTTTTTGAGAGAGCAGCACTTTCAGTTCTTCAAATCGTTTTACATCACTAGGGGTGAAATCGGTACAGGTGTAAACCTTACAGTGGGGTTTGGCTCTTCTTGAACCTTTATAGAAGCCCGCAGAAACTTTTTGTGTTTGAAAGACAACATCGGTTTCTTTTTTTATGAGTGACTTCCACTCCGAAAGAGTAGAAGGAGAAATTTGAAGCTTTTCAGCCAATTGTTTTGAATCCATAAGTCTCCCTTTATTTTTTTATATCTTTCAGTATTGAGCGCAGAATGATTCCGTATGACGGCATTTTTATTTCCTGGGCGCATTCCTTGGCTTTCTACCGGTTGAATTTTACAATTCTTTTTGGTTATTTCTTGTTAAATAATGATTAGTTGTGATATAATAACATTTAGATAAATGACAAATAATACTTTTATGATTAGTTGGATGGCGATGGAACAAATATAACACTAAAAATATCTTTTGTCAATAGATTAGTATAAAAAATAAAATAAATAGAACTAAAAGGGTTAAATGAATGTAATGATTGAGAATCTAGGACGAAACATAAAGGCTTTAAGAATCAGAAATAATCTCTCCCAACAGGATTTAGCCGAAGCTTTAGAAATCAGTATCGGATCGATCTCTAAGATAGAACGTGGTGTAACTTATCCCTCTTTTACAAATCTTGAGAGAATCGCAAGAATTTTGCACACCAATGCGTCAGAATTGTTTTCGGATGATGAACAAGAAATTCAATCTTTGGGAGAAGTCTCTATTCGTCATAACATGAGCAACCAAGTTGATGTTTTATCAAGAATACGGGCGATTGAGAATTTCCAAGATGAGCGAGAAGTGCAACGTTTGTTGGGGAATTTGTTAGCACAAATTTTTGAGATTGCGGAACAAGGCAATAATAAAACTATTTACGAAGAATTAAACAGGGATTTCTTTACGCTTTTGAATCAATTGAATATCGAGCAGGTCTATCAAGAAGTTGAGAAGATAAAAAAAGAACGTGAACATGAAAAACAAAGAGTTTATAAAAGAGAGGATAAAAAATGAATCTTATTGAAGGGTATAACAAAGAGCTTGGACATTATGTTATAGATAGCGATACAGGGGAGGTATATGCACAAGATGAACTTCCTGAATTGATGGATCAACTTTTTACGGAAAGTTTTGGACATGAACCAGAATACTTAGATGAAACAAACCGTAAACTTGCGGAAGAAATGAAAAAAGCACTGCGAAGCAAAGATTTTGATAAGAGTCCATGGGGTGAACTTTTTGGATTAAGTGATATAAAAAAGAATGAATAATAAATAGTAAAAACTGTAGCCCAATTTATATTTAAAAGCCTAAAGCATTACCATTGCATTGCAATGGTAATGCTTTTGTTATTTAAAGTCTTTTAAGAAACGAAGTATACACCTAAAAATAATGAGAAAGCGCTTGCTTTTGCCCGAAATATAATGTATTATAATACTTGTATAAAATATTATAAAAAGGTGGTTATTTATGAAAAAGCCTATTATCGGTATATCGGGAAGTATTTTAGTTGATGAAGGTGGTATGTTTCCAGGGTATAAAAGAGCTTATGTCAATGAGGATTATGTCAATGCTGTTTTAGTAAACGGAGGTATTCCAATTATAGTACCTATGAATCAAGATGAAGAGGTGATTGAACAACAGATTAATCAAATTGACGGTTTAATTTTAAGTGGAGGTCATGATGTATCTCCAGAATATTATAAAGAAGAACCATTACAAAAGTTAGGAATGACTTTATCAAAGAGAGACTGTTTTGATTTTCTGTTATTAAAAAAAGCAAAAGAAAAAAATATTCCGATTTTAGGTATTTGCAGGGGCTCCCAACTCATTAACGTTTATCATGGTGGAAATCTCTATCAGGATTTGAGTTATAGAGAAGAAAAAACTTTTAAACATTGGCAAGGTCATGATTCTGATACAGTAACCCATAGTGTGATTATAAATAATAATTCACAATTATATAAAATGATTGGTGCTAGGGAAGTGATGGTCAACTCCTTTCACCATCAATTAATAAAAGAAGTTCCATCTAATTTTATAATAGCAGCTAATGCAAAAGATGGAGTTATTGAAGCTATTGAGGCTATAGATTACCGATTTTTAGTTGGTGTTCAGTGGCATCCAGAGATGTTACATAAAAGTGAAACTATGATGAATGGTATTTTTAAAAAATTGATAGAGGAAGCTCGTGGGGATTAAAATATGAAAAAACTAGGATTTTGGTCAATTGTTTTACTTGCTATTAATTCTATTATAGGATCTGGAATATTTTTGTCTCCTGGATCAGTTATTAGTATGGTAGGAAACAAAGCTCCAATAGTCTATTGTTTAGCTGCAGTTTTTGCTATTATTCTGTCTATAACATTTGCATCCGCAGCTAAATATGTCTCAAAAAGTGGAGCTGCTTATGCTTATACCAAATCTGCCTTTGGGGATAATTGGGGTTTCTATATTGGAATTACTCGTTTTGTAGCTGGAGCTATTGCTTGGGGTGTGATGGCAACGGGAGTAGTTAAGTCTGTACTTTCAATTGTCGGAATGGATAGTAATAATTTTGTATTGATTACTTTTGGCTTTTTACTATTAATGATTATTTTATTTTTTATAAATATAGGAGGACCTACACTATTTAAAATAATTAATAATCTTTCTACGATTGGTAAATTATTGGCTTTGCTTACTACAATATGTGTAGGAATTGCTATTGCTTCGCAGATGCACACAAATAATTTTGCGGGAATAAATTTATTAGTAAATTCATCAGGTCAGCCACTTGTTCCAAAAACAACGATATCTATTCTTGTAATGGCGGTTATTGCGGCATTTTATGCTTTCACTGGTTTTGAAAGTGTAGCAAGTGGTGCTGAGGATATGGAAAATCCTGAAAAAAACTTACCAAGAGCTATTCCATTAGCCATTTTAATTATTGCAATAATATATATTGGAATAATAGTTGTTTCAATGATGATTAATCCAAGAGCACTTATAGAAACTAATGAGGTCGTAGCACTTACAGCTGTATTTGACAACCAAATAATAAGAAATATTATTTTATATGGTGCACTTATTTCTATGTTTGGTATAAATGTAGCAGCATCATTTCATACACCGAGGATATTGGAAGCTATGGCAAAGGATAAGCAAATTTCTTCGTGGTTTAATAAGCGTACATCTAAAAATTTCCCATTACGTGCTTTCATTATAACGATTATAATAGCGATTGTTGTACCAATGACGTTTAAGTATAATATGACTAATATTATTATACTGAGTTCAATCTCAAGATTCATTCAATTTCTTATAGTGCCATTAGCAGTAATGAGCTTTTATTACGGAAAAAATGTAGGTGATATTCTTAAAAATGTTAAAAAGAATTTTTATACCGATGTTCTAATTCCTATCTTTTCATTAATTTTGACTTTATTTTTATTAATAAAGTTTGATTGGGTAGGTCAGTTTACAATTTTAGACTCAAATCAAGGATCACATGCAAATATTTATGCTATTTCAGCAATGATAATAGGATATGTTATATTACCATTAGTTCTATTTTCTTTAAGAAAGACTAAAAAATTAAAAAAATAAATTAAAAAATTAGGAGAAATAAAATGTTAAAAAGAATTACAAGTGATAAATTACCTCAAGCCGTTGGAAGTTACTCGGCAGCTACAGAAGTGGGAGGTTTCATTTTTACCTCAGGACAACTACCAATTAATGGAGAAACAAACACAATTGAGTTTCCTGATAATATTGAAAAGCAAGCAAAACAATCTATGGATAATGTAAAGTATATTCTAGAGGATAATGGCTCCTCGTTAGACAGCATTATCAAAACAACGGTATATTTAGCAAATATAGAAGATTTTTCTAGTTTTAACCAAATTTATGGGAGCTATTTTGAAGGAGACTACCCAGCTCGGACAGCATTTGAAGTTGGTAAATTACCAATGGGAGCTCTTATCGAAATAGAAGTAATTGCACGAAAAGAGGAAAAATAAAAATGGGAATTAATACAGAACTATTACATGGGTATCCAGTTATAGATCCATACACAGGAGCTTCTTCAATACCGAAGTATCAGACTTCAACATTTAACCAGCAATCGGTTGGGGAGAGTCCAGAATATAGCTATACAAGATTTGGAAATCCAACAGTCTCAGCTCTTGAAGAAGGAATCAAAAAACTTGAAAACTCAGAATATGGTCTGGCCTTTTCTTCTGGTATGGCTGCAATTTCAAACGTGTTAATGTTACTTAAATCGGGGGATCATGTTATTTTTCCTTTAGAAGTATATGGGGGAACTTGTCAGTTTGCGACACAAGTCTTACCTAACTATAACATTGAAGCAAGCTTTTTAGATATGTCATCTTTAGATACTATTGAAAGAAATATTCAAAAAAATACAAAGATGATCTATATTGAAACTCCCTCTAATCCCCTTTTAAAAGTTTCAGATATAAGAAAAATTACTGCACTGGCAGATAAATGTAATTTGTTAACAGTTGCGGATAATACTTTCATGACTTCTTTGTATCAAAAGCCATTGGATTTGGGAGTAGATATTGTTGTAGAAAGTATGACAAAATTCATTAATGGACATAGTGATGTCGTAGGGGGACTGGCAGCTACGAATAACAAGTCTCTTTATGAAAAATTATTTTTGTTTCAAAAAAACTTTGGAGGAATTCTTGGAGTCGAAGACTCATGGCTTGTTTTACGAGGAATGAAAACTATGGGGCTAAGAATGGAAAAGTCTATTCAAAATGCTAAAATAATTGCTGAATTTTTAAGCAAACATTCAAAGATAAAAAAAGTTTTTTATCCAACTCTTACAGAACATAAGGATAGTTCTGTGCATGCTCAACAATCAGAAAATGGGGGTGCAGTCCTCTCTTTTGAAGTAAATAGTGAAGATATCTTGAAACAATTTATTAAAAAAATGAAAATTCCAATTTATGCTGTAAGTTTAGGAGGGGTAGAAACCATAGTATCACACCCAGCTACAATGTCTCATGCATGTCTTACGCCTGAGGAGCGGGAAGAACAGGGAGTAACAAATACGTTGCTTAGGATGTCATGTGGTATTGAGGATATTAAAGATTTATTGCTTGATATTGAAAAAGCTTTAAATTAATCAAAATGATTTTATATAAAAGACGCTTGAATTCTCAAGCGTTTTTTATATTTATAATAACAAAGTAACTCTATTAACACGCTTACTTTGTTATTAAATTAAGTTATTGTATAATAAGAATAACCAAAAGAAAAGGGATCGACTATGGATTTTAGACTAAAAAAATATTTATCATTTATTGATTTTTTATCGCATATATTTGGTAATAATACCGAGGTAGTGCTACATGAAATAGGCATTTATTCTGAAGGATATAAATCCTCTATAGTATATATCAAAAATAGTATTTCTGGGAGAAGTGTAGGTTCCCCAGGGACTGATTTTTTGATGAAAATTATTAGTTCTAAAAAATACAGGGAGACTGATTTTTTAGTTAATTATACTGGAAAGTCCATGAATGGTATCTTTTTGAATTCGTCTAGTTTCTTTATTAAAGATGATGAGGGTGAACTTATAGGGATGATCTGTATTAATACTGATAAGACTAATTTAAAAAATCTTGAAAAATCACTAGAATCAACCTTAGATTTAATTAAACCATTTATTCATCAAGACCCTAAAAAAACTGATTTAAAAGATGAAACAGTAAATGAAAATTTGTATCTTACAATTGAAAATTTAATAGATCAGGAGTTTGTTGAGGTTGTTGGCTTACCCCATGACGATAATATTAAATTAACGAGAAATCAAAAAATGATAATAATGAAGCAACTTTATACTAAAGGCTTTTTTGACTTGAAAGATTCAGTATCAAAAATTGCAAGTTATTTTAAAATGGCTGAGGTAAGTATATATAAATATTTACAAGAAATAAAAAGTCTTGAGGAAAAATAGTTGTTGTCTTTACTGACTTATTGAAATATAATAGATCTACTGTTAATTATTTTTAATAAGTAATGACTATATTTTTTTCAAAAGTTAGTACTGAGTGTCTAAAAAAGTCTAATTATGATAAAAACCAAGGTTTATGTAGAGTAGTATCAAATGATAAAGAGTTATATATTTTTATTTGAAGATTTTCTACTATATTAAGAGGAAGTTTTGTATATTCATAATCAAGAATAAATAACTTCTTTATAGTGATATATTTTTGTCGATTTTATCAAGTAAAACAAAAGTAATTATTTTGCCCAAAAATTGTCCAAGAACTGGAAATTTAAGAGAATATACAAAAATCGAAGTACTGTTAAATTTGATTATAGAGTAATTTGTGATTTTAGAAAACTCTAAAAATAGTTAAATCTGAAACTTAAAATCCTGCGAAGGGTAACCTTCGTACCGGTTCGAAACCGGTCCTCGGCATCAGTCAAACCAAGAGTTTTATGACTCTTGGTTTTTTTATATAATTTTTATTAATAACTAGGTTAGTGACCTAGTTATTTTATTGACGAATAAGTTTGTTTGTTAAATATCAGAGAATTGTTATTTATTACTCTAAGATGAAAAGATACGTGCTAATATTCTAGTTTTTTTGATAAAATGTCAATTTATATTCTGTAACTTAAAAAATGTCCATAATTTCGATTATATTTTAGAAATTTAAAAAATAAAAATAATTTGATAATTGTATTTAATTGAAGCTATGGTATTCTACTATATAGGAGTAGGGCATATCACAAAAGGAAGGGGGAACATAATAAATTACGATAAGTTGGAAGTTATTCTAGAGGGGAGAAAAAATATAAGGATGGAGCATAATTTAGATATGGAGCAGCTGGAAGAAATATTTCATTCTGTCCAACATATTGTGTGGAAAAGCAGTCGTTTAATTCCGATAAATTTTTGGACGATTGATGACTATCAGCAGGAAGGGCGCTTGGTATTATATGACTTGCTTAGCGACGGTGTGACACAAAGAAATTTATTTTGCCATTTTAAGGTGCGCTATAAGCAGAGACTTATTGATATTAAAAGAAGGGAGCGGGCTTTTAAAAGGGGTTTTGATTGTGGGACTGGCTTAGACATATACGAATATTCGGATGCTTTAAAAGGTAAAGCGGCCAGTCCAGAACATACGCTGATTTCTGGAAGTTTACTAGAAGAAGTTTTTGAAAACTTAAGTTTACGTTACCGACGGCTCCTGAAAAGTTATCTCGCGGGCGATGAATTGCATCGTATGGAAAAGTATCGTTTGAAAGAAAAAATAACGAAAATATTGTATGATCAGCAGTGAGTTTATTGATAATGCTTGGAGAGAAAGTTTTGCCTAAATTGTGATATAATTACTTTATTACTAAATAAAAATTTATAGGAGATTTCCAGAAAATGGCAAAATTGACTGTTAAAGATGTAGATCTTAAAGGAAAAAAAGTTCTTATTCGTGTGGACTTCAATGTCCCACTTAAAGATGGTGTAATTACTAATGATAACCGTATTACTGCAGCTCTTCCAACAATCAAGTATGTACTTGAACAAGGCGGACGTGCAATTCTCTTCTCTCACCTTGGTCGTGTTAAAGAAGAAGCAGATAAAGCTGGTAAATCTCTTGCTCCAGTAGCAGCAGCTTTGGGCGAAAAATTGGGCAAAGAAGTGGTCTTCCCAGGAACTACACGTGGTGCTGAATTGGAAGCTGCTATTGCTGAATTAAAAGATGGCGATATCTTGCTTGTTGAAAACACTCGTTTTGAAGATGTTGATGGTAAAAAAGAATCTAAAAATGATCCTGAACTTGGTAAATACTGGGCTTCACTTGGAGATGGTATCTTCGTAAATGATGCATTTGGTACTGCTCACCGTGCGCACGCTTCAAACGTAGGTATTTCTGCTAACGTGGATAAAGCAGTAGCTGGTTTCTTGCTTGAAAACGAAATTGCTTACATCCAAGAAGCTGTTGAAAACCCAGTTCGCCCATTCGTAGCGATCCTTGGTGGTTCAAAAGTTTCAGATAAAATCGGTGTTATTGAAAACTTGCTTGGTAAAGCAGACAAAGTTATCATCGGTGGTGGTATGGCGTACACATTCTTCAAAGCACAAGGTATCGAAATCGGTGATTCTTTGGTTGAAGAAGACAAACTTGACTTGGCAAAAGAATTGCTTGAAAAAGCAGACGGTAAACTTATCTTGCCAGTAGACTCAAAAGAAGCAAATGCTTTTGCTGGTTACACTGAAGTGAAAGATACTGAAGGTGAAGCAGTCGATGCAGGTTTCCTTGGCCTTGATGCTGGTCCTAAATCAGTTGAACGTTTTGCTAAAGAGCTTGAAGGTGCTAAAACAGTTGTTTGGAACGGTCCTATGGGTGTCTTTGAAAACCCTGATTTCCAAGCAGGTACTATTGGTGTTATGGATGCTATCATTTCTCAACCAGGTGTAAAATCAATCATCGGTGGTGGTGACTCAGCAGCTGCAGCAATCAACCTTGGCCGTGCAGATAAATTCTCATGGATCTCTACAGGTGGTGGTGCTTCTATGGAACTTCTCGAAGGTAAAGTTCTTCCAGGACTTGATGCTCTTACAGAAAAATAATGCAATAAAAAACAGACCATGGTCTGTTTTTTTTGATACAATAATACTATGAAGAAAATCACAGTAAAAAAGCAGGCTGCACTTAAGCTTCGTCGCGCTTTTCCCTTAATTGTTACCGAAGATTTAAAGTCTACTCCACAGGAAGATGGGTTTATTGACTTTGTTGATGAAAAAGAAAACTTTTTAGGAAGAGGCTATTTATCGAAGCAAAATAAAGGCGCTGGTTGGCTTTTAAGTCAAATCCCAGAGGATATAAATCAGCGTTTCTATGAAAAGAAGTTTGAGGAAGCTAAGCGCGCACGTCTTTCTTTTTTCCAAGATGACCTAACAACAGCTTTCCGGATTTTTAATGGTGAAGGCGATGGCTTAGGCGGTATAACTGTTGATTATTATGCTGATTATGCTGTTTTTAGCTGGTACAATCCTTTTATCTATACGCAAAGTACAGACATTATAGCTGCCTTTCGCTCTGTTTATCCTGAAATCAAAGGAATTTATGAAAAAATTCGTTTTGATGGACTAAGTTTTGAAACGCGACATATAGGCGGTGAAATTGCCCCAGAACCATTGGCCGTTATGGAAAATGGTGTGACCTATGCAACATATATGAATGAAGGGCTGATGACAGGGATTTTCTTAGATCAGAAAGAAGTGCGTGGTACTTTAGCAAGTGGTTTAGTGGCCGGTAAGACTCTTCTTAATATGTTTAGTTATACAGGCGCTTTTTCGGTTGCAGCAGCGTTTGGAGGAGCAAGTCAGACAACCTCAGTAGATTTGGCCAAACGTTCTTTGGATAAAACGCGAGAACAATTTACAATGAATGGCATTGATTCAGAGAGTCAACGTATCTATGTTATGGATGTTTTTGGCTATTTTAATTATGCCAAGAAAAAAGAATTAAGTTATGATGTTGTAGTTTTAGATCCACCAAGCTTTGCTCGCAACAAGAAGAAAACTTTTTCGGTGGCAAAGAATTATGGGGAACTCGTTCAAGAATCAATCGATATTTTAAATAAAGAAGGACTTTTGATTGCGTCTACAAATGCTGCTAATGTTAGCCGTGAGAAATTCCGTACAATGGTAGAACAGGCTCTGAAAAATAAAAAAGTTAAATTTGATATTTTTCAGGAAGAGCACTTGCCTGCCGACTTCAAGGTGGCTTCTTCTTTCCCGGAAGGTGATTATTTGAAAGTCTTGTTTATTCAAATCAAAAAATAAGAAAAAACTGTTGGAAAGTTGCTCCAGCAGTTTTTTAATAAGCCATAAATTACTGAAATGTAAGAGAGGATGTACAATTCTCCTTTATAATAAAAAGGTATCAGTTTTTTTTTAAAAAGCCGTCTCAGTAAAAGTAGTTCTCTTGATTCTTAACTATCTTCATCTAGGCTGGTTTCTTCTAGAAAATCTGTTTCACAAATAAGGGAGAACAGAGTATGAAAAAAATTTTTTCTAGCTATGATTTAAAAATTATAGGTATAGTATTTATGGTTATCGACCATATTAACATTTATCTTGGAAGTTATTTGGGCTTACCTACCTGGATAGGCTTTTTAGGGAGATTTGTCGCACCTCTATTTGTCTTTATGATGGTCGAAGGCTTTCATTATACAAGAAGTCGAAAAAAATATTTTTTAAGGCTTCTAGGTGGTGGTCTACTAATGTATGCCATCAATATTAGCTTCAACTTGCTGACACGGAGCAGTTTTGAGGACCCATATGGGCAATTTGATATATTTTTACTTCTTGCAGGTCAAAATATTTTCATGACGCTGGCGCTCTTATTTGCTTTAATCTGGGCAATTGATATTATTCGTAAAAATCAAGGGACGAAGCTTAAGTGCTTTTCATATAGTTTAGTCATTATATTACTTTTGCCCCTTATCCTGTTGAGTGAGGGTGGCCCATATGAGCTTGTATTGGTCCTCATTTTCTATTTTTTCCGAAGAAGATGGGCAAAAATTTCAGCAGGGATTATTACTTTTAGTCTTCTTTTGCTTATATGGAGTTTGGTGGGCTATTTTACAGGCAGTGCAGCAGGTACGCTTTACCAGGTACTCAGTTTTTCAAATGAATTTATGATTATTACTGTTTTACCTTTCATTTATCTCTACAATGGTCAACGTGGCGGCAATGGCGCACAGTGGCAAAGAGATCTTTTCTATTATTTTTATCCCGCACATTTGCTTATTCTGTACATCTTACGTTATGCCTTGGTAGGTGTAGTATAACAAAAACACACGGTCATTCATTAACCGTGTGTTTTTATATTGGTAAAAAGCTATATAATAAAGCGAAGAAAACAAAACCAATGAGGCTCATAACCCATATTTTATTGTGTGATAAGAGGGCCACGTATTCACGTATGAGGGCTGTGGGTAAGAAATAAAGTGCTGTTGGTGCACCAACCCCTTCAGCCTTAAGATGCACTCTACGGGCATATAAACGTGCACGGAGCACATGATAATTATTGGTTGAAAAGATAATACTTGGCGCTGGGTGGCCACCCTCAAATCTTGTGAGCCAATCTTCTTCAATAAGCTGTTTTGAAAAAAGCATATTTTCATAAGTTGTAGTTGATTGATCTTCTAAAATAATCATATTTTCAGGAATATGCTGAGAGAGGAGGTATTTACGCATAGCATAAGCTTCAGAAACAGGCTCATCAGCACCTTGCCCACCACTCACAACAAATTTCGCATTCGGATTTTTGTAGAAATATTCAATCCCTTTGTCCAAGCGGCTTTTAAGAAGCGGTGGAACGTATTCACTAGAAATACCAGACCCAAGTACAATAATATAGTCAATATGCTTTTTAAGCGGCAGCATCTGGTACATCCAAGAATAAAAGAGGTAAGCAATAAAGATGAAGGACAGTATTAAATCAAGTAAGAGGATAAATAACAAAATTATATCCAGAAAAAGTGGTAGTTTGAACATACCCGTGATTAAAAATAGAAAAAGAGGGAAACTGATGATTAAATTTAAGCCCATGGCAGCGGAGAGCTTTGCAGTTAAACTTTTTCCTTCTTTAGTACGCATCGTTTGTGAATTGAAAATGAGATAGATGCATACAGCTAAAAAGATGAGAGGGAGAAGTAAATAAAAAATTGCTAAAGCAAGCATTGAACCATGAGAGGAGGTTTTATCAAGGAAAACGAGTCCAAGAATTAAAAGGGTGAAAAATGAGAGAATCAACCCAGCAGCAAAAAGCAGCCCGCCCAAGATACTGCGATCTTTAAATTTTATTAGCAAATAGCCTATCCCAGAAATAGCGAGAAAAAAGAGTAGATATAGCATAAAGTCCTCCAATAGATAAAATTAGTATACCATGTTCGCGCCTTGGTAAACTAGTATTTTGTATTACTCGCTGACGCTAAGGACTACTGTGAGAAACAAAAACTTAAAATTGCCTAAGAAAAGTCCATATGCTGGGAAGATGTTTTGAATTTACTAAGAAAAATATTACAATGGATATATGTTTGTTATCTTAGTTACTTAAAAGTAATGTTTATAATTGTTCAAACAGATCGTACAGAATGAAGGGACTTTTTCTTATGGAGGAAACGCTATATATCGTTGTAATGATTCCCGCATGGAATGAAGCGGGGAGTATAGGAGAAGCGGTAAGCAGCATTTATGAACAAACGAGATTACCTGATCGCATCTTTGTCGTACCCAATAACACAACGGATTTGACCTCTGTAGAAGCTATGGCCGCTGGGGCAGAAGTTTTGGTTATGCCAGGGAAAAATGAGAAGAAAAAAGCAGGTGCACTTAACTGGGCACTAGAAAAACTTTCTCCGACATTAGATGCTCAACGCTCTGCTGTTTTAGTTATGGATGCGGATACGATGATAGAGCCTGATTTCATCGAAAAAGCTGAGAAAAAAATGATAGAAGAAGCGCGTGTGGGTGGGGTCAGTTCTATCTTTGTTGGACGTAATTCAACCAACTTACTTGGGATTTTACAACAAATGGAATTTGCTCGCTTTGCCCGCTTAGTTCACAAAAGAGCTGAAGTTTATGTTTTGTCAGGAACAGCTAGCTTGATTAGTTGGGATGTTCTCAAAGAAATTAAGGGAGCACGTTTAGAAGGTAAGCTATTACCAGAGGGGGGAAGCTACTATGATGTCGATAGCATGACAGAGGATAATGAGCTGACTTTGGCTATCCTCGTTTTAGGCTTTTCAGTACCTCATGTAGGTGTGAAGTCCATAACTGATGTTATGGAAGATTATAACTCGCTTTACCATCAGCGTAAACGCTGGTATATTGGTGCTTTACAAAATATTAAAGAATATGGCAGAAAAATGCCACCTTGGATGCGGATGATTTATTGGGTGCAACAAATCGGGCTGTATATGGCGCTTGCTATCACTCCGATTGTTCTTTTTGCCTTTACGATTTATTTGATTCAGGTAGTGCTTAGTGAGGGAGCGGTTTTGGGATGGTCTAGAATAACTTCTATCGTACTTCTCATACTTTATCTCTTCGTTCAAGTGACTACCGTTTGGGATCAAGGCTGGAAATGTCGCCTTGTGGCACTCAGTTATTTCCCCGAAATTGTCTATGCCATCTTTCTCTTGATTTTCTATGCCGCGGCTCTATGGTCTTTCCTGACAGGTAAAGATATGAAATGGAAGCACACTTAAAAAAGAGGGGGGGAAACGACAGGCCACAGCTGATTTGTTACAAATTATCTAAATATTAACGCATAAACTAGTCATAGTTTAGCGTTTTTTAGTTATTTCCAAGTAATGCAAAAGAAATGTTTAAAAATATTTGCATATCTTTTGTAATCTATATTGCTTTTATATATAATAAATTACGCAGATAAACAAAAACAATAAAAGTGAGGAAATAATATGCAAAACTTCTTGATTATCGTTTCTTATTTCATTAATATTGGTATCGTCTTCCATATTCTGAAATTTGTATCAGGCGTTGGTTTACATTTCCTCATTAATGATGAAAAAGGCACAAGAAAGCTCTACCTTACGCTTAGAGGTAAACCAGTGTTAGCATTGGTAGAATTGGCAGCAACGATTACAGAAAAACCTTCATATTAATTAGATTGCATTATCTTGCAATACTCAGAGGTAATCAAATTTGAATGACAAAATTTAGGTGTATACAGCAATTGTTCAAGATTAAGAGGCTTCTTTTTCGAAGAAAAAATATGAAAATTTTTTTAATTTCTATTTTAAAACCACAACCTAATCAAGGTTGTGGTTTATTTTTGTATCTATATTTTTATCCATTGTCCACTGTAGCATACTTAGTAATAAAAAAAGAAAAGCACCAGTCTTACAAGACTGGTGCTTAAATTCTTATATAGATGCGGAAGGCGGGACTTGAACCCGCACAGCCAAGATAGGCCACAGGATCCTTAATCCTGCGCGTCTGCCAATTCCGCCACTTCCGCGAATTGGTACTTTAATATAATACCATTTCACGAGAAAGAATGCAAGAATGAACTTAACTTTTAGATGTTTTTATAAAGTATGTTCAGTATTTCATATAAGAGGCCATTTCTGCGGCATGGGTACCTGCTACATGACCAGTCACAAAAGCACAAGTGATATTATAGCCACCCGTATAACCGTTAATGTCGAGCAATTCCCCAGTCATATATAGACCGGCTGTTAATTTACTTTCCATTGTCTTTGGATTAATTTCTTTAAGTTGAACGCCTCCACCAGTGACAAAAGATTTTTCAATCGGAAAAGTTTTATCGATTTGGATTGGAAATGCTTTAAGGATATGAGAAAATTTCTCCAACTGTTTTTCGGTCAATTGCTTTGCAGGTATATCTGCGTCGATTTGAACTTTATCCAGTAAGAAAAGTAAATAGCGTTCCTGCGTGAGCGCTGCAAAAGCATTTTTAACAGCCTTGCCATTGTCACGCGCAGTATTTTTCAAGTCGTTTAAGAGTTGTGCTACAGATATGTCAGGGAAGCTGTCCAGCTGGACAGTCACACTTTCTGCGCCTTTAGCTAGTTCTTGGTTGATAAAGCTAGAACAGCGAAGTGCTGCAGGGCCACTGAGACCAAAGTGCGTGAAGAGCATGTCCATTTGATGTTCAATGATGATTTTCCCTTTAGCATTAAGTACACTTAATCGGATATCTCGAAGAGAGATACCTTGTAAAGTTTTCTCACTAATAAATGTTTCAGAAGAAATTAATGGGGATTCTGTCGGATAAAGTGTTGTGATTGTATGACCAGCACTTCGTGTTAATTTATAACCGTCACCAGTGGAACCTGTCGAGGGATAGGCGCGTCCGCCAGTAGATAAGACAACACAGGAGGCTGTGAAGCTATCTGTTTCTGTTTCAAGTCCTGTAATAGCACCATGTTCTATATTGAGTTCAGTTACAGCAGCGTTTGGAAAATAGTCCACATGAAGCTCCTCTATTTTACTGAAAAGGCCCTCAACAATTGTTCGAGATTTATCGGTTACAGGAAACATTCGACCATGGTCTTCCTCCTTGAGTGGAATACCATTTTTTTCAAAGAAGTCAATAATATCTAAGTTTGAAAATTGAGCAAAAGCACTGTGCAAGAAGCGGCCATTTCCAGGGACATGGGTGATAATTTCGTCCACCGAATGGCTGTTGGTAACGTTACATCGTCCGCCTCCCGTCATCAACAGTTTTTTTCCTACTTTTTTGTTCTTATCAATTAAAGCTGTATGTGCACCATTTTCTGCAGCAGCTATTGCTGCCATCATACCCGAAGGTCCGGCTCCAACAACGATTACATCATATTTTTTCATAACTTCATTATAGCATAGTTTCAGGTGCTGATTTCTTGCGCTCGCTTATGAAATATATAAAAAGAACCCTTATGTAAGAGTTCTTAAGCTCAACCTTTAAATCAAACTGTGTTTCACTAAAAAGTCATGTGCCACGGCAGCAGGATCTTTTTGCTCAACATTGACGGCGTAATTCATATCAATCATTTCCTGATTGGTAATTTTTCCTGAAAGTCGGTTTAAAATTTGCTCCAATTGGGGGTATTTCTTAAGGAGATTTTTATTCATCAAAGGAGCTGCTTGATATGGTGGGAAAAGATTTTTATCATCATTCAGGACGGTCAGTTCATATTGTTTGATTTGACTGTCTGTGGAATAAACTTGGGCTAAATCAATGCTATCACTATTCAAGGCATTGTAGATCAAACTTGTTTGCATTGTCTTCACATCAAAATTTAGTCCATATAAACTTTGAATGCCAATATAGCCATCTTGGCGGTGTGCGAATTCTAAGTCAAAGCCAGCTTTAACTGAAGGAAGCCCTTGGAGATCAGAAATATTTTTAAGGTGATGTTTCTGGGCGTAGCTATTTTTCACAGCTAAAGCATAAGTATCCTGAAATTCCATAGGTGTAAGATAGGCAAAGTTATCAAGTTTAGCAATACCTGTGCGTGCTTCTTCGTAAACTTTTTTGGGATCGGTGGAGGTTGTGTTTTTTTTCAAGAATGTCGTTAAGACTGTTCCAGAAAATTCAGGATAAATATCAATTTTATTGGATTTTAAAGCATTGTAAAGGAAAGTTGTATCTCCAAAGTTGGACTTGAGTGTGACTTCGATATCACTGTTCTTTTCAATGACTTCCTTGTACATATTTATCAAAAGTGTCGGCTCAGCTCCGAGCTTTCCAGCAATGGTAATCTGTGGATGAGTATTGGATTGAGGTTGATAATACGACCCTAGCAAGAGTAAAAGACCAGCAAAGAAACTAATCAGAATGGTCCGAATTTTTGCTTTTTCCAAGAAGCGGAGTAAGGTTGAGAAAATAACGGCCAATAAAGCAGAAGAAATCGCTCCAATCAGGATAAGGTTAACATCATTGGAGTTAATGCCCAAGAGGATGAAATTTCCGAGTCCGCCTGCTCCAATAAGTGCAGCTAAAGTTGCTGTTCCAATAATCATGACAGCACTTGTACGAATACCAGCCATAATAAAGGGAAGAGCAAGTATCAGCTCAAACTTCATCAAGCGCTCCCGTCGGTTCATCCCAAAAGCAGTTGCTGCTTCAATTAAAGACTGATCAATTTGCTGAAGACCGGTGTAGGTGTTTTGAATAATAGGAAAAAGAGCATAGACAACTAATGCGACAATAGCTGGCAAAGAACCAATCCCAATAAAAGGAATCAATAATCCAAGCAAGGCCAAACTTGGAATCGTTTGGAAAATTCCGGTAAGTTGCAGTACGGGCTCAGCAATTTTAGGGTAACGTCTTAAAAGTAAAGCAAGGGGAAGAGCGATTAAAATAGCGATAAAAAGAGAAACCAAGGAAATTTGGATATGCTCTAGAAGAGCAAGCCAAAACTGGTGCTCTTGCTGTTGAAAGGTAGAAATCAAATTATTCATGAGCATCGTCCTCCAGACTATTTAAGATTTCCCCCAAAGGCGTTTCTTCCGAAAAATCATGAGTTGCAAGGACTTGTTCAAGATTTTTTAATTTATATTGAGACAAGTCTTGCTGATAATCAGTGAAGAAGTCCGCCACAAAAGTATTTGCTGGGGCATTTAAAATTTCTTGGGGACGTCCCACCTGTTGAAGTTCGCCGTCTTTGAGAATTGCGATACGGTCAGCCATCGCCATTCCTTCAGACATATCGTGGGTAACAAAAACCGTTGTGATTTTTAAGGTTTTCTGCAAATCTTTGACCAGTTCCTGTAGCTGTTTACGGGAGATAGGATCCAGAGCGGAGAAAGGTTCGTCCATTAAAATAATCTTTGGTTTACAGGCGATAGCACGCAAAATACCAATCCGTTGTGCTTCACCTCCAGAAAGTTCATGAGGGTATCGGTTAAGGTACTTTTCAGCATCTAGACCCACTAAAGGAAGGAGTTCGAGTACGCGCTCACGCGTTTCTCTTTTGCTCCAACCTTTCATTGTCGGGATGATACCAATATTTTCTAAAACGGTCATGTTAGGAAAGAGCGCAATTTGTTGAAGCACATATCCTATTTGAAGACGCAAGTCTCTTAAGTTAATTGTTTGAATATCTTGATCATCAATGAGGACCTGCCCTTTATTGGGTTCGATGAGCCGGTTAACCATCTTGAGTAATGTTGTTTTTCCGCCACCAGAAGAGCCTGCGAGAACAAAAAACTCGTGACTTTCAATGGATAAGTTGATATCTGAAAGTACGGCTTTGTCTCCGTATTTTTTAGTGACATTTTTAAATGTAATAGTCATAGTGTCATTTTAACATTTTATCTTTCAGTTCTTTCAGGAAATGGATTGCTATTTTTATGGATGGAAGGGTATAGAAAAAGCCCTCAAAGAGGACTTTTTATTTAAAGCCATTTTCTAAAGTTTCAATAACTGTCAAAATTTGCTCATCCGAAACGAGTTTTTCAGCTCCATTCACGAGTGACTCATAAGCTGCATCATAGACACGACCATAATCGCCTGAAACCGTAGGAATTGACTTTTCAATGCGATCGCCATTTTGATTGTAGTATGTCAATTGAGCAAAATCTTGCGGTGCATCGGCCCCAAAACCGTCACTTCCCGGGAAGATTCCCACCTTCAAATCATTTTCCTGTTGGTCAACGTTTTCTTTAATTAAAGTTCCTCTAGAACCATAAAGCACCCATTTGGGACGTTTGAGTGCAGCCAGTTCAGTGGCTTGAACTGTTGCTCGGAAATCGGTGTAAAGCAAGTTTACAGAGAAGTAATCATCTACAGCATTTGAATCGCGTGTTGAACGAATATCGTATTGTACATCTTTTGGCTGTCCAAAGAGTGAAACCATTTGGTCAACCATGTGTACACCATGGCCATACCAGGCGCCATCAAAGTTTTTACCAGCAGTTGCATCTGCTGGACGATAGTGATCCATAGTGACAGTAATGTCAAGCAAATCTCCTAGGTAACCCGTATCCAAAACTTTTTTGATTGTCAAAAAATCACTGTCAAAACGACGGTTTTGGAAAGGCATAAAGAAGAGCTTCTTTTCTTGAGCGATACCAACTAATTCTTCGGCTTGTTCTAACGTTTCTACTAACGGTTTGTCACAGATAACGTTTTTTCCACCCAGTAAAAGCTTTTTACTGGTTTCATAGTGTGCAGCACCTGGAGTGACGACAATGACTAAATCAATTGAATCATCTTGAATAATATCATTGATGTCTGTTGAAAAAATAGTTCCTTCAGCCTCAAGAATAGCTTGCTCAGGACGTTTGCCTAGGCTACGGTTGACAACGCGCGCAATGTCGAAGTGCTCACGGATTTTAACATAAGGAATATGATAGCGATTGGTGGACTTCCCAAAACCAACATAAGCAATGTTTAACTTTTTCATGCTTTCTTCTCTTTTTTCTTTTTCGCTTGGTGTTGTTTTTTTAATTCTTCGATTTTTGACAATTTATCTGTCTTTTTATTTGAATTTTTTTCGTGGAATTTTTGGACAGAGGCTTGCCCTTTATAATCTAATTGATACTTTCCCATGGTTCTCTTTCTCTCTATTTTACAAGGCGACGTTCGAAAGCATCCGAGGAGATACCTTCACTTAAAATTTTCTTCGCCCATTCTTTTGCTGAAAATAATGAGTGATCGCGATAATTTCCACATTCTTTTTCGGCAACCCCTGGGACATTATCCCAAGTGAAACTGTCTCCTGCGAGCTCTTCCAAAGATGAAGTGATCACTTTAGCAATCTCCTCAGCAGTTGGTTCGCCCCACATAATCATATGGAAGCCAGTACGACATCCAAAAGGAGAAAAGTCAATCATGCCATCAATACGGTCACGAATCAAACTTGCCATTGAGTGTTCGATAGTATGTAGCCCACTTGTCGGGATTTCACCGTGATTAGGTTGCACAAAACGGACATCAAAGTTGGTGATGATGTCACCTTTAGGACCAGTCTCTGTCCCAATTAGGCGCACGTAAGGTGCTAAAACTTTTGTGTGATCGAGCTGGAATGATTCTACTTCAGCCATATTTTCTACCTCCAGTATTCTTAGTATTCTTCTATTTTACCATTTTTTGAACCAAAATTTTTTTGTCTGACCTCGTAAAGTGATAGAATGAAGCTAGAAAGTAAAGAAAAGGAGAAATTATGTCACTTACAGAAACTTACACTCTCGCAAATGGTATGACAATTCCAAAAGTTGGTTTTGGAACATGGCAATCTAAAAATGGTGAAGAAGCATATCAAGCTGTAAAAACGGCCTTAGAAGTTGGCTATCGTCATATTGATACAGCAGCTGTCTATGGCAATGAAGAGTCGGTGGGACGCGCGATTAAAGACAGTGGAATTGCTCGCGAAGACTTGTTTATTACAACGAAGCTTTGGGCTGTTGGTACAACAGAAGATGCCCGAGCAGCACTAGATGAAAGCTTGGAAAAACTAGGTTTAGACTACGTGGACCTTTATCTTATTCACTGGCCAAATCCAAAAGCATTTCGACCAAACTTTGCCGAGCGCAATGCTGCGGTTTGGAAAGCAATGGAAGAAGGCGTATGGGACAAAAAAGTTCGAGCTATCGGGGTGTCTAACTTCCATCCACGTCACTTAGAACCTTTACTGGAAGTTGCTGAAATTAAACCTGTTGTCAACCAAATTATGGTTAATCCTTCGGATCAGCAAGAAGAGGTTGTAGCTTTCAATAAAGCACACGATATTTTGACAGAAGCTTATAGCCCACTTGGCACAGGTAAAATCTTTGCGGTTACTGAATTGACGGATATTGCAGATAAATATGGTAAAACAGTTGCCCAAGTCGTTTTACGTTGGAGTTTACACAAAGGCTATCTTCCTTTACCTAAGTCTGTGACGGCAAGCCGTATTAAAGAAAATGCGGATATTTTTGATTTTGATTTGACCGAAGAAGATATCGCCTTTATTGACAGTCTTCATGGGAAAGCAGGTCTGGCACGCAATCCAGACGAAGTGGACCACTAAAATAAATTTAAGGACATTCAAATTGTAAGATTTGAGTGTCTTTTTTTATAATTGACAGAATATAGACAGGAAGAATAATAAAACGTTAAAAAAGTGTTTTATTTCACAATTATAATTGCTAAATGGATATGAAAGTGCTATCATTTAATTGATAAAGAATTCACAAAGGAGAAACAAAATGAAAATTGGTGTAATTAAAGACCCAAAACAAGGTGAAGCGCGTGTAGGGATGACTCCAGAAAACGTAAAAATTCTCGTTGAAGCAGGTAATGAAGTACTTGTCGATAGTAATGCTGGTGCAGGTTGTGGTTTTACAAATGACCTTTATGAAGCGGCTGGGGGACAAATCGTTGATACAGAAACTGCTTGGGAAGCAGAGTTGATTGTTAAAGTCAAAGAACCAATGGAATCTGAATATAAATACTTCAAACCAGGCCAAATTATTTGGGGATTCTTACACTTGGCAGCCAATAAAGCTTGTGTGGAAAAAATGATGGAAGTCGGAGTAACAGCTATTTCCGGTGAAAATATCTCAATCAATGGTGTGCTTGAGTTGCTTAAACCAATGTCAGCTATTGCGGGACGTCGTGCAGTTAATATTGGGCAATATTATCTTGAAAAACAACATGAAGGGGAAGGAATTCTTCTTCCTGGTATTGAAGGTATCGAGGCTGGTACAGTTGTTATCTTCGGTGGAGGTAATGCTGCAGAAAATGCTGCCGATATGGCTGTTGCTTTGGGATGTAAGGTTATTATCATTGAACTTGGTGATGCGCGTATCGCCCAACTTAAAGAACGCTATGCAGGAAAAACAGTTGAAATCGTTAAATCAACAACAGAAGCATTGGAAGAAAATATTAAACTTGCAGATGTCTTTATCTCAACAATCTTAATCCCTGGCGCTAAACCACCAAAATTAGTCAAAGAATATATGGTTAAATCTATGAAACCAGGTTCTGTTATCGTGGACATCGCTATTGACCAAGGAGGAACTGTTGAAACAATCGATCATGCAACAAACCATGCGGATCCAGTCTTCATCAAACACGGCATAATTCATTACGCTGTGCCAAATATGCCAGGAGCAACACCTCGTACAGCGACAATTGCTTTGGCTCAGGGCAATATCTCTTTCCTTAAGGATATTTCAGTCAAAGGCTTAGATGAGGCGCTGAAATCAAAAGAACTCTTATCTGGGTTGAGTGTTTATAAAGGAAAAGTTGTTTCTAAAGCACTTGCTGATTCAATTGATGTCACTTATACGGAACTCTAAAAAGAAATCTAAGGAAAAAGAATTATGCCAAATTTAGCAAATCTGCCAATTACAATTAAAGATATTAAAAAAGCTCAAAACACTGTTAAACAATATGCACGTGAAACACCCTTGATTCAGTCAATGTTTTTGACTGCTAAAACAGGTGGCGAAGTTTACTTGAAACTTGAAAATATGCAATTAACAGGCTCATTCAAGTTCCGTGGCGCTTTCAATAAGATTGCTCAATTATCTCAAGAAGAGAAAGATCGTGGAGTAATTGCGTGTTCAGCAGGGAATCATGCTCAAGGTGTGGCTTTAACTTCCAAACTTCTCGGTATCAAGAGTATCATTGTTATGCCAAAAGGTGCACCTCAAGCTAAGGTTGATGCCACACGTGGCTATGGTGCAGAAGTAATGCTTGAAGGTGAACAGTTTGATGACTCAAAGGCCTTTTGTGAAGCTTACGCTAAGGAAAATAATATTACGTATATTCCTCCATATGATGATGCAGAAGTAATGGCTGGACAAGGAACAATCGGTCTAGAAATCTTAGATCATCTGTGGGATGTTGACACAGTATTGGTGCCAGTAGGCGGTGGTGGTTTGATTTCAGGTGTTGCGGTTGCCTTGAAATCTTTTAACCCTAATATCCAAGTTATTGGTGTGCAAGCTGAAAATTGCCATGGTATGACTGCATCTTTTAGAGAACGTAAGAAAGTGCACCATGATGAAGCACCAACGATTGCAGATGGCTGTCATGTGGCTTATCCAGGTGAATTGACTTTTGAAGTAGTCAATCAAATCGTTGATAATATGGTTCTTGTAACGGAAGCAGAAATCGAATTAGCCATTAAAGATTTGATTCAACGTACGAAAATTGTGGTGGAAGGTGCTGGCGCTCTTGCAACAGCAGCTATTCTTTCAGGTAAAGTTGATGATTATGTGAAAGGCAAAAAAGTTGTTTCTATCGTTTCAGGAGGGAATGTTGACTTGGCCCGTATTGAAGATGTTGTGGATCATTTTCTCATTGCCAATGACAATGATCAATAATTCTTAAAACAAAAGGACTTTGAATTTCAAAGTCTTTTTTTGTATAGTTCAGTCTTTTTTTAATCGTGAGATAATTTACTCTGATATCACGAAATTCACAAAGACATGTAATTTAAATTAAAATTTAATCAAAGTGCAAAAAATTCTTGCATGAGTAAAAAAAAAGTGTTAAACTTACTGTAAACGGTTACAAAAAGTGTAACTAAAAATTGAAAGAAGGTTATAGAATGACTTCAAAAGTTTTAACACAGTTCCTCGAAAATGGGCTTGGAGCCCTTAAACAAAAGGGTTTGCTCAACACAATTGACGTTTTAGATAGCGCTAATGGTCCTGAGATTACAGTTGCGGGCAACAAGATGATTAACCTTGCTTCAAATAACTATTTGGGATTTGCGACACGTCCTGAATTAATTCAAGCAACAAAAGATGCAACAGATAAATATGGAGCTGGTGCTGGTGCAGTACGTACTATCAACGGCACTTTAGATATACACATTGAATTGGAAAAAACAATCGCTGAATTTAAAGGCACAGAAGCCGCGATTGCGTTTCAATCAGGTTTCAATTGTAATATGGGAGCGATTAGCGCCGTAATGAAAAAAGGTGATGCGATTCTTTCAGATGAACTAAATCATGCCTCAATTATTGACGGATGTCGTCTTTCAGGTGCTAAAATTATCCGTGTTAAGCATCAAGATATGGCTGACCTTGAAGCAAAAGCAAAAGAAGCGACTGAGTCTGGTGAATACAATAAAGTAATGTACATCACAGACGGTGTGTTCTCAATGGATGGGGACGTTGCTAAATTGCCAGAAATTGTTGAAATCGCTGAAAAATATGATTTGATTACTTATGTTGATGATGCGCATGGTTCTGGTGTTATGGGCGGCGGAGCCGGTACAGTAAAACATTTTGGCTTGCAAGATAAGATTGACTTCCAAATCGGTACTCTTTCAAAAGCGATTGGTGTAGTAGGTGGCTATGTAGCGGGCTCAAAACTTTTGGTTGACTGGCTTAAATCACAAGGACGTCCTTTCCTTTTCTCAACTTCATTGACACCGGGTGCAGCTGCAGCAGCAAAAGAAGCCTTTGTCTTAATGCATGATCATCCAGAATATGTCGAAACACTTTGGGACAACGCAAAATACTTCAAAGAAGAATTACAAAAAGCCGGCTTTGATACAGGTGTATCTGAAACACCAATCACACCAGTGATTCTTGGAGATGAAGCAAAAACACAAGAGTTTTCTAAGAAATTGATTGAAAATGGCGTCTATGTTAAACCTATCGTATTCCCAACTGTACCACTTGGAACAGGACGTGTACGTGCGATGCCTACAGCAGCGCATACGAAAGAAATGTTAGATGAAGCTGTTGCTGTTTTTGCCAAAGTAGGTAAAGAGATCGGCTTGATTTAATTTCTTGGGGCAATAAAAACTTTCTATTACAAGTAAGCATACAACAAATATATTGGAGAAAATATAATGAAAAAAGTACTCATCACAGGCGCACTCGGACAAATCGGATCAGAATTAACAGAACGTCTTCGTAAAGATCTTGGGGTTGATAATGTTATCGCAACAGATGTACGTGAAGTTGAAGGTAATCCAGTTGTGACTGACGGACATTTTGAAATTTTGGACGTCATGGACCGTGACAAAATGATGGCAATTGCTAAAGATAATGGTGTGGATACAATTATCCACTTGGCTTCACTTCTTTCAGCTGTTGCAGAAGCAAAGCCACAATTTGCTTGGAATTTGAATATGGGTGGTTTGGTTAATGCCTTAGAAACAGCGCGTGAACTTAACCTCCAATACTTCTCACCATCATCTATTGCTGCCTTTGGACCAAGCACTCCAATGGACAACACACCTCAAGTAACTATTCAACGTCCGAATACAATGTACGGTGTGACTAAAGTTTCTATGGAATTGCTTTGTGATTACTACTACACTAAATTTGGTGTTGATACACGTGGTGTACGTTTCCCAGGTTTGATTTCTTATAAAACATTGCCTGGTGGAGGAACGACAGACTATGCTGTAGATATTTATTACGAGGCAATTAAAAATGGTCATTACTCAAGCTTTATCGCTGAAGGAACAAAGATGGATATGATGTACATGCCTGATGCTATCGATGCTATTGTTGACTTGATGAATGCCCCTGCAGACAAATTAGTAAACCGTAACGCTTTTAATATTACTGCGATGAGTTTTGAGCCTGAAGAAATTGCTGCGTCAATCAAAAAATTCATGCCAGACTTTACAATGGATTATGATGTAGATCCAGTCCGTCAAGGTATTGCAGACAGCTGGCCAAACTCTATCGATGCAACTTGTGCCAAAGAAGAATGGGGCTTCAATCCTAAATATGATTTAGATGCAATGACGAAAGAAATGCTTGAAAAACTTACAGAAAAATTAAAAGGCTAAAAACTAAGTTCATCCCATCACAAAATCTAAAATTATGTTAAAATAAGAGAGTAATCGGTTACAAGATTACTCTCTAATGCTGATGTTAGGAGTCAGCATTGTTATTATTAATCTTATCAAAAATTTATCTTTGAAAGAGGAGCTCTTATGGAACAAAAAAATGAAATGAAGCGAACGCTTGGTTTCTTCCCTGCCCTTACAACAGTAATGGGTACGGTTATTGGTGCAGGTGTATTCTTCAAGGCTGGACGAGTTGCGGAACTCACAGGCCAACCAGGATTGCACATATTGGTTTGGATACTTGGTGGTATCATTTCAATTTGTGGGGGATTAACTGCTGCAGAACTTGCTGCTGCTATCCCTGAAACAGGTGGGATGATTCGCTATATTCAACGTGGTTTTGGTAAACGTTGGTCATTTCTCTTAGGTTGGGCACAGTCTATTATCTATTTCCCTGCAAATATTGCAGCACTCTCTGTTGTATTTGGTACACAATTTTTAAATTTGTTTGGGATGAATGTGAGCGCAGCTAACACTGCAATAGTCGGTGTAATTGCAGCAATTACAGTTACCTTAATTAACTTCATTAGTTCTAAAGCTGCGGGAGGCCTTCAGTCCGTTACAACAGTGATTAAGTTAATTCCGATTGCCTTGATTGTTGTTGTTGGGTTACTTCGTCCTGGTGGTGTTGATTTCCAATTGCTTCCTATTACAGCAGGAGAAAACTTATCCTTGGCGTCTGCAATTGGTTCAGGTCTTTTAGCAACTATGTTTGCCTATGACGGTTGGATTTATGCTGGTAATATTGCCGGTGAAATGAAAAACCCTGCTAAACATTTGCCTCGTGCGATTATTCTTGGTATTGTTGCTATCATGTTTGTATATGTCTTTATCAATGCAGCTTATATTCGTACTTTAGGTATTCCAACCTTGATGGAAAATGATCCGAATCTCCCTGCTATTGTTGCCAATACAATTTTTGGTGGTATGGGAGGTAAACTTGTCACAATTGGTATCTTAATTTCTGTTTACGGTACAATTAATGGTTATTCAATGACAGGAATGCGTGCATCATACGCTTTGGCAACAGAGAAATCTTTCCCTTTCTGGAGAACGTTTAAAAAGCTTTCAGCGAGCGGCGTGCCCGTAAACTCAGGTATTCTGCAAGTTGCAATTGCAGCAATCATGTTAGTTGTAACAATGCTTTCAAGCGATGCTTTTGACTTCTTAACAAATATGTTGGTCTTTGTAATTTGGATTTTCTACACTATGGTTTTCATAACGGTCTTTATCTTACGTAAGCGCGAACCAGAATTAGTCCGTCCATATAAAGTACCACTTTATCCAGTTATTCCAATTATTGCAATCATTGGTGGTGTCTTCATCTTAGTCATGACCTTGATTAGTTCAGACTATATGAGTAACCAAGTTCCAGCCTTGGTTGGTGTTGTCTTTACTTTAATTGGTCTTCCTGTATACAACCATCTAGACAAGAAGTACCATCGTTAATATAGAAAAAAACTCCGAGTATGGAGTTTTTCTTTTGGAGCTGGAAGGAGAGCTTATTTTTTATCAGCATTTGCTTTTTAAAGTAAATTTGCTATAATTTGCTTATGAAAAAATAAAAGGTGGTTATCCCCTATTCTAAAGGGGAGTAGGCTCATTTAATTATATTTAACTACGCTTTTAACTACGTTTACTCAAAAAATTATAATGCTTTTAAGATATTGCCGAACTTCTCTGCAGTATCTTTTTCTTTATGTTTAGCAAGGTGGCTGTATGTGTTCATGGTTACTCCGTAATCTGAATGACCGAGCCTGTGCTGTATTTCTTTAGGGTTCACATCATTATTCATTAATAAGCTTGCGTGGGTATGTCTAAAGCCATGAAATCCAATATTAGGAACACTGGCCTTTTTGAAGTGTTGGATTAATTTTTCTCGCTCACAAGCATACGTCCGAGAGATTTTATTATAAGAAAAGACTAATTCATCATGAAAAGAAATTACTCCCTTTTGTTGAGTTCTTTTCCATTCTTTAAGAATATGTACAGTGCTATCATCTAAAAAAATCACACGACCACTTTCTTTAGTTTTCGGGGTGTTTTGTATGCTTCGACTCTTTTGTACAATTGTTTTAGATACATTGATATAATTATCCTTAAAGTCGATATCTGACCAATTCAAAGCAAGTGCTTCGCCAACACGTAAACCAGTGGCAAGCAATAACTTATATAAAGTAGCAATTCTTTGGTTTTCTGCAGTTGTTTCTAAGTTATCTAGGTATTTTAAAAACTTTTTAAGCTCACCATTATCAAAATATTTAATTTTTTGAGATGTTCTAGCTTTCAATTTTGGTGGTATAACTTGTTTTGCTGGGTTGCTATCAATTGCACCTAGCTGTATACCGTAATCTAATATGCGAGTGATGAAGTTAAGAAGTAATTTATAATCTTTGCATTTTCCTTTCTCGCGGCGTCCGTTAATTATAGTGGCTGTATTAGCATTTCTAGCCCACTTATTAATTATTCCTTGTAACAAGACTGTGTTTATTCTATCGAGCTTATACGACCCGATAGAAGGTAACAAATAGACATTGAGAAAGTTCTCTGCAACTCTAATAGAGTTTTCTTTAACAGTTAATTTGTAACTTTCAAACCAACTTAAAGCCAGTTCCTCAAAATCTTTAAATACAACTTTTTCCCTTGCTACCGTACAGCCATTTTTGTTAAACTTATTTATAGCTTGGTTGGCTTTGATTTCGCATTGCTTGCGAGTTTTGGCCGTGGCAGTTGTGCGCACTTGTTTACCTGTCAGACTATCAACGCCAAGATAAATACTAGCGCGGTACGCGATTGTACCGTCTTTTTTTGTGATTTCTTTTATATTCATGTTCGTATCTCCTGTTCTATTGTCAGGCAAGGCAAAGTTAAAAGAATTTAAACATGTTCAAATATATAGGCGTTATGAGGTTTTGGGGCTGTGCTAGTAGGCAAGAGAGTATGACGATATTAAAAGGATTTAAATGAAGAATAGTACTATGTCGAAAATTGCAATGAATAAACTCAGAAAAACAAACGGCACAGTACTAAAGAACCAAGTTATCTTACCTTTTGTATTATTGGGATTAATCGATTTGTTGTTTTTTTGAAATGCTCGAGGAACAGTAAAGTCTGTAGTATTGTTTTTATATACTTTGCTTAAAACGATGTACTCTACAATTCTACTTAAAGAAAATGTTCCAAACATAAGGGACATTAAAGCGAGGAGCGGATACATCATCCACTGAAAAGTGAGTAAATAAATCATTACAGAAAAAGCCAATAGTAGAGATAGAGCCCAAAGAATCCAATATAACTTTTTAGCTTTCTTAAGTGAGACGGTGTCCATTTATATTATCCTTTTCAGCTTTTAATGTGGATCAGATTTGCACGTAAATAGGCATTCACGCGCATTTTTTAGAATTATAGGGCGCGTGAGGTGGGTGTACTTGATTAGATTGTAGCTAGGTGTTTGCGTTATTTCTCCATACTAGCTAAAGTTAAAGTTTTACGATCAATTACTCTCCGTTCTCCGTTTTTTAATCGAACAACATAGATATTATTGAAATTAGAGTTTTCATCTCCCATAGTGACAGTGGCTTTCTGTCCGTCTGAGAGTGTGATTATATCGCCTTGTTTCATAGTAAAGCTCCTTTCTAGGGTACAGTTTATACTAAACACTCGTAGTTGAAACTACGCTTGTCCTATTTTTAAGGGAGCACCTATAAGTACGCCCTTTGTTCATCGCTAAGGGAAAAAGTTCTTTGAGTGTTTTCGCTATGGGGTTGAACCATAGCAAACTAAAGGCAGTCACGAACCGTTACACCCTCATAGCTAAAGTCGTAAAATGCGACCTTAGACAAAGTCTAGGTACGACCAATTAACATCACACTATTGTGCAACCATTTCGCCTTTTTCTTACAAATATGTCAACTTTAGATATTGATTATAGGCAAGGTTTTGACAAGGTGTTTAGGGAGGTTCTGGGGAGGTATTTCGGACTTATAAAAAAAGAGCAGTTCTAAAATTTATGAATACAACAACGATATTTTCGATTTTGCCACAAGTGGTAGAAATTTTGTTTGCGAACTGTTGTAAATTTTAAATATAACCTAATCAAAAAGGATTTATATTGCCTTTATCTGAGGTATTACTTGTGATAATAGGCTTTCCATTTTTATCTATCAAAGGTGTAATGCCACCAGAAGATCCATAATTGTTTACCAAATACTCAACCCCCGTTTGCTTGTCTGTGATAATGTCTATACCTTGAAGCATTCCTCCAGAAGTTCGCTCAAAGCGTTCCTTTATTTCTTTTGTGGTAATCATAATTTTCCTTTCACGCGCCCAGGCGCTTTTTATTTTGTTAATAAATGTTAAGGTTTGAAGCTATGTGGAGCTATAACCATATAAAGGGATTAAATACTTCTAATATAACATCAACAATTTCTAATATAACATCAACAATTATAGAAGATAATCCTTTATAAAAAGAAGTCCAGAACTTCTTTTTCTTAAATAAAAATAAGCATAATGCCTTTAAAAAAGTAAATACAATGCCAAAGTATTAGTACAAAAAAACACCACTAAGAACGCAAATATCAGTATATCTTTAATCATTTATGAGCGTCTCCTTTAAGGGGATTGTGTTTTTACTTCTTATTAGATTTAGTTACTAACCAAACATTAAGAATAAAGAAATGAGAAATAAAATGATTGTTAAACATATTAATACAGTATTTATAGCTATTGATTTACTAAGTTTTGCAATAAAAATATAGCTTAAAACAGTAAAGGCTTGAATAAAAGGTATATAACTACTTTCAAAAATATCTTTTACAAAGATATCTTTTACAAAGATATTGATAACTATATAAGTGAAAATCATAATCGTTAATATTATTTTATAAATGAAGCCCATTTTTTGTACATCTTTCACTATATTCTCCTTTTAATTTATAAATTAAAAATAATGTAATAGAAACTTTTTTGTTAATAAATGTTAATGTTAAAAACTATATAGGGTATATGCACCCCCACCTTATCTGTTTGTACTTCACATCGTCGTTTTACTTTTTTCTCGTACGACTCTTGCTCTCTATTAGCTCAGATATCGAAGTATAAAATATTAAAATTGATAGAATAAAGTTTAAAACTATCATTAAGCATCCGATTACAATTAACATAAAGAATTCCTCCACTTTATATTTTTTGGATCTTGTCCTATAAATTTACTTATCCTCAATCTCTAATTTCTTAATTTTTTTCTTTATCCAAAAGATATTAGCTATTGCAAAAATTAGAAACACTATAAATACTAGACAGTATGTATTAGCAAAATAAGTATTTCTTCCAAAAACAAATACAAAAACTAGAGCTATTGCACTCATTACTAATACAAAATAACACTTAGATAATTTTTCTTCTAAATCAGAGAGAACCAAAGGAGGAACGAATCTGTCTCCAATTTTTACTTCATAACTCTTTAGAAAAACTCGAGTAGCGAGTCCTAAAAAAACAAATATTGAATAAGGGTATTGGCTAACTTTATTTTGCATAAATAGTACAAAGTAAACTCCAGCTAATAAAAAGAAAAGTGTAGTAACTACATAAAATATAGTTTTTATTTTAGTGGATTTTTTCATTGATATATTCCTTATAAATAGACAAAAAGTGACATATACGGTACTTTTTATTCATTCGAAAATGGTTATAAGACCAGTATGGGTGTGTATTTGTAGATGCTTTACAATAATTTGAGTGTCAAGTCTTAATTTCCTGTAAAAATAATGGTGTAGATTAGTTTTCCATTTTTTGAAAACTCAACCTTAGACTCAAGATTCTCTCTTGATACTACACAATTATCGTAATTACTTTTGGTATACACAGATTTAGCTAATCGTTCTATATCCTCAGAAGAAGCGTTTCTAACATTTGTCATAGGATCGCTAAGCGTTTCCCAAGAAAGAGTTAAACTCTCATTATCGTTATAAATTTCTGCGCCTTTTTTCTCAGGGTCGTTGATAATTTCAGTAATATTTTGATTACTATTCATTCTTGCACTTACGTCTGTTAGTACGAATGCTCCCCAAAGTAAGAGAACAGGACTAAGATAAATTAACAGGGCTATCACTGGAATTATAAAAAGAGAATAACCGATATGTCTAAAAAATTTTGCAGATTTTGACTTTCTATATTCTTCATCAGATTTATCTATATCTTTAATCGTATTTTCTCCAATCTACCCCGCTAACTCAAACCAACACAGTTCAAAGAGCAAGGCTTTTGCCTCATCATAAGCGTTATGATGATAGCCGTAATAGTCTAAAAAATTATAGATGTTAATATTATCGCGTGTAATTACATCAAATTGACTGATATATTCAACAGCACATTCACGAAAGCTCTTATCGCTCATATCACAGCACAGAGATGTAACAAGCCTTACAGTCATGCTATAAGGGCAACCTGTTACAGCGCAGAATTGAGCTATATTATTAAAGCTGCCACCGTTTTTTATAAACCAATCCCACAAAAGGAGGATAGCCTCTTTATTGGCTCTCCTTTCTGCACGGCTCAACGTGTCGCACTCTCCTTGACGTCTCTTGTCTTTATAATAAGCGTGCATATACTCGTGCGCATGGTCGAAGGGTGTGGCAGTAGTTGGGTTATATCCTCCAATATAGAGCCTTGCGTCTATCCAGGCTCTTTGGTTATCATATTCAAAAGTTCGATAATCAATACCTAAGTTTTCAATCTTAGAAATGATAAGAGCAGTCAATTCTTCTTGATTCATGTACCGCCCTCATTTTTCGCTATCTTTCAAGTCTTTTGCTTTTTGTTGGAGTTCTTCCCAACGATCCGCAAATACTAACTTAATCATAGCCTTATCTTTTTCAGTTAAAGGACGACCGCCAGCACTAAGAATGCTGTCAAAAATAGCATCATCAGAGTTCGCAATCTCTGCCAAGTCAATTGGTTCATTTACTGGCTTCACTTCCTCACGCCCTAGTAAATAGTCTACGGATACGTTGAAGTAGTCG
>OIWP01001028.1_pt1 | contig 37402 bp, 57 predicted proteins | sample 1587661 | NCBI WGS metagenome assembly OIWP01 (sample SAMEA3888899, study PRJEB22519) | human gut metagenome | biome: human gut; feature: human-associated habitat; material: faeces | place: Denmark | collected 2010 | reverse complement strand
AACTAAGCAGACACACTTTAAACTGTCTGCAAATCTTATTATACGAGGATGTGAGAATATGAAGCTGCTGCGGATGGAGTTTTTCAAATGCCGCCGGAGAAAGATTGCCCTGATCTGTCTGGCCTTTGTGGCGGTGCAGCTGGCGTGGATGGGCCGCACCTTGACCCAGATGGAGCCGGGGGAGCTGACCCAGGGCTGGATGTCCCTGCTGTATAACCTGGCGGTCATCGACGCGGTGATGCTGCCCCTCACCATCAGTGCCCTGGCCAGCCGGAACTGTGAGCTGGAGCACAAGGGGAGCACCTGGAAGCTCTGGGAGACCGTGACCACGCCGCAGCGGCTGTTTGGGGCCAAGCTGGCCTGGGGAGCGATTCTGGTGGGCGGCATGCTGCTGCTGCGCACGGTGCTCCTGAGCCTGTTGGGGCTGGCGGTGGGGTTTCCGACCCAGATCCCCTGGGGGAAGTTGCTGCTTTCCTTTGCCCTCTGCTTTGGGGTGAGTTTTGTGATCTATGCCTTGCAGCAGGGCCTGTCCCTTTGGTTTGTCAACCAGGCGGTGCCGCTGGCGGTGGGGATTTTCGGCAGCTTTGTGGGGCTGTTTGCCCTGTTTTTTCCCCAGTGGGTCCAGCGGTGCGTCATCTGGGGGTACTATGGGGTGCTGATCCAGGCGGGCATGAACTGGGACCCGGTCACCCGGGCCACGGAGTTTTACTGGGTCCAGACCCGGCCCCTGGAATTCGGCCTGCTGGCTCTCTGGATGATCGTCGTGCTGGCGGTGGGCCGGGGCCTGTTTGTTCGGAAGGAGGTATGAAAGGTGCTGCTTCGTGCGTTGCGCAGTGAGGGAATGAAATGCCGCCGGAGCCCGGTGTGGGCGGTCTTTCTGGTCCTGCCGTTGTTTCCTGCGATTATGGGAACCCTGAACTATCTGGGAAACCTGGAGATTTTGGACAATGGATGGTACAGTCTGTGGAGCCAGCATACCATATTTTCCGCCAGTTTTTTCATGCCGGCGCAATTTGGTGTGTTTTGTGCCTGGCAGTGGCGGCTGGAGCACACGGATCACAACTGGAACAGCCTGATGACCGCCCCGGTGCCGGTGCGGGACCTCTACTGGAGCAAGTTTCTCCTGGCCGCCGGTGTGGCGGTGCTGGGGCAGGTCTGCATTGGGGTACTGTATCTGCTTAGCGGCCAGCTGGCAGGGGTGTCCGGCGGGCTGCCCCTTCAGCTGGCTGGATGGATGTTCTTCGGGGCCTTGGGGGGCATGGCGGTGTGTGCGGTGCAGCTTTTCCTCAGCTTGGTGATCCGCTCCTTCGCCCCGCCGGTGGCCCTGGGGCTGGTGGGGGGCATTGCCGGCCTGGTGATGACCAGCCAGGGGGCCGGACTGTATTGCCCATATTCCCTGCTCTGCCTGGGCATGCGGGCCAATAACCCCAACCTCTCCCTGGAGGTGGGACCCTTTGTGCTGGCCTGCGGGGTCTGCATCGCCCTCTTTTCCTTCCTGACCATCCGCTGCATGGCCGGGCGGGATGTGACCACGGGATAACGGCAAGCGCCCCTCTGATCCAGAGGGGCGCTTGCACGTTGTGATGTTAAAATGTGACGCCGGTATAGAGCCAATCCACGCAGATGGAGGTTCTGGCACCCAGCTTGGAGGAGAAGGTGCGGACCTCGCACATGGACCAAAGGCTGGTGCTGGGGTCCTGCTGCCGGAGCCGGATCCAGTGCATTTCTTCGGACTGATCGTACACGATGTCGTCTATCACAGTCCTGGTGGAGATTTTGGTGTTGTCGAGAGTCTGTACCTCCACTGCGCCCAGACCGCCGTAAATGCTGGTCCGTCGGACATCTGCCAGCACGGGGGCGGCGGTGTCTTTGGGCCGGAGGGAGAGCCGAATGGTTCCCACCCCGGAGTATTCCGCCGTGAGGATCAGATTTTCCAGGGGAACCTCCAGGGAACTGCCGGCAACCGAGAGGTTTTTATTATAGACCTTCAGGTTGGAGCGGAGGTTTGGGCTGACGATCTCCTGGGTGTCGTCGGTGAACTTTACCTTATAGGTGGTGGGGGTGTCCTCTTCCACAGTGATTTTGGGGGAGGTGCCAGGGTCGCCTTTTGGACCGGATTCCCCTTGGGGACCTACATCACCTTTCTCCCCCTGGGGGCCGATCCCACCGGTCTCGCCCTGGGGACCTGCCTCGCCTTTCTCGCCCTGGGGGCCGGTTTCTCCCTGGGGCCCTGTGGGCCCCACGGGGACCACGAAGGCCAGAGAGATGCCGGTCTCTGTGGGGGTAGCGGTGACCTGGGGAATGTCACCGGCGGTGACGCTGCCCACGGACACCGTGGGCGTGGCGCCGGTCAGACCCTGGGGTCCGGTGGCGCCCACCGCGCCCTGGGGGCCGGGTTCACCCTGTTCTCCTTGGGGGCCTGCTTCTCCCTGGGGCCCTGTGGGCCCCACGGGGACCACGAAATCCAGGGAGATTCCCGTCTCTGTGGGGATGGCGGTCACCTGGGGATCTGCCCCGGCGGTGACGCTGCCTACCGCCACTGTGGGCGTGCCGCCGGCGGGGCCTTGGGGACCGGTGGCCCCGGGTTCACCCTGGGGACCGCGTGCGCCGGTTTCTCCTTGGGGGCCGGTCTCGCCCTGGGGCCCCGTGGGGCCAATGGGGACCACGAAGCTCAGGGAAACGCCGGTCTCTGTGGGGACGGCGGTGATCTGGGGGTCCTCGCCGGCGGTGACGGTGCCCACCGAAACCGTGGGGGAAGCGCCTGTGGGGCCCTGGGGACCGGTTTCCCCCTGTGCGCCCTGGGGACCCTGGATGCCTTGCGGACCTACTTCCCTTTGGGGGCCGGTGGGGCCGAGCGGGACCACAAAGTCCAGGGAAATGCCGGTCTCCGTGGGGTTGGCGATGACCTGTGGGAGGTCGCCCAGCTGCACGGTGCCGACTGCCACCGTAGGGGTCTCCCCCCGTTCCCCTTGGGGACCGGTCTCACCGCGCTCCCCTTGGATTCCCCGTTCTCCTTGGGGCCCCTGTTCGCCCTGGGGGCCGGGGCAGCCCATTTCCCCCTGGGGTCCCTGGGGCCCCCGCACACCGGCATAGCCCTGCTCGCCCTGGGGTCCCTGTTCCCCGGCGGGGCCCCGCTCTCCCTGCTCACCGCGCTCTCCTCTCGGACCGGTGGGCCCCATGGGGCCTGCATCCCCTTTGGGCCCTACGGGTCCTCGGTCTCCTTGGGGGCCCATGGGCCCGGGGTCACCTCGGGGTCCCTGCGGTCCTACGGCGCCAGGGTCTCCCTTCGGTCCCATGTCGCCCCTGACCCCTTGGGGTCCCCGGGGACCGATGGGGCCGGGGCACCCGGTGTCTCCCTTGATGCCCTGTTCTCCCTGGGGACCTTGTTCTCCCCGGGGACCTTGCGGTCCCTGGAGACCGGAGACCACTTGCTCCTCCGGGAGAGGGTTGGGGTAGCAGTTTTTGTAATAGTTGTATCCATAACAATTCATATGAGCTTCCTCCCGCGCAAAAGAATGAGGGCTGCAAGGCCAAGGCTACGATTTCCCTTTGGAGGTGGTGTCATTGTCATAGAGCCGTTGACTTTGCGTTCCAAAATAGAAAGCAATGACCACCGAGAATATCGTAAGAAAATCCTGACCGGAGACCCGATTGGTGATGGTCAGGTATCCAAAGACCAGGGTGAGCAGAATGGTGACAATGCTTTTGACGCAGAGCAGATTGCTCAGACGAGTGAGAAACAAATCCTATCTTGCCTCCTTTTGGCATGCCATGGATCGTGGAGATCACAGAGGAATCTCGAACCGCTGCCATTCTATGCCTGGAGAGCGGGCTTGGTGCGTGGACTGGGGGAGAGAGGACGGCTTTCCCGCTCTTTGCAGGGGAAAATAAAAAAACAGTGTGTTCTTGTAAAATAAGAACACACTGTTTTTTTGGCACGCCAGGAGGGACTCGAACCCCCAACCCTCAGAACCGGAAGCAGAGAGAACTGCCGTTGTACTTCCTTTTATTTCAGTGAATTTACGCTAACATCTCATTTTTTTCCACGGTATTTTCCACATGTATGGTTTCGCTGATCCCTCCAGAAAAAGTGCTGCTGGACAATATAAATCCCGGAAAATTGAGGTCGGGGAGAACAGAAAACAAAACGATAAAGTCATTCCATGCGCTGGCAGTATAGCACACTTGAGACGCTGCCAGCTTTTCTATATTTGCGTGGAGTGTGCCCGGGTCCTTGTGGGTATATATGTTTGCGGTTACAGAGATATCAGAATGCCCCATGAGCTCCTTTGCAATATTGATGGGGACCCCTGCTTTCTGGAGGTCGGTGCAGAAAGTATGGCGAAGACAGTACGGGGTGAGGTCTGGAGCAATCGCGTGCTTTATGATTTGATTCCTCCTAAGTTCTGCTCCCAATTTTATGTCCAGGTCCCGCGCGAAGGAGTTCCAAAGGCGTTGGAGACTTTTGTGATTGTGCCGGTTTCCAGCGCCGGTTTGAAATACAGGGGAATCCGGTTTCCCTTGCACACGGAGGAGATGATATTTTAGGTCCGTGTGCATAGGGACATCACGGTTTCCTGCCTCTGTTTTTGTTTCTTTGATCCGTTCGGACCCGCTTTCCACGGCCTTATGGACATGGATTTCATTTCGCTCAAAGTCGATATCCGACCAGTTGAGGGCTACGGTTTCCCCAGGGCGAAGCCCCGCATACAGCATCATTAAGACCCACAGGCCGGATCTGTGGGTGGACGCCAAAGACAAGATGGCAGCCCGTTCCGTTTCTGTGATTGCCCGATGGCTGTTTTTCTGCGTAGCAGGGAGTTTCAAATCTTCCGCCGGGTCAAAGGTGATAATTCTTGTTTTCCTGGCACGAGAAAACATCTCTTTGAGCACCAGACGAATCTTTGACACATGCGAATAAGATCGTCCGGCCTGATCGTTGAGAATCTTTTGCAGGTGAATCTCTCTCACGTCACGCAGTTTCATTGCCCCGATAACCGGCTGAATATAATTCCTGTATTTCTCGTCGTACATCTTTAGACTTTTGGGAGTGAGCCCGGCGGCGTTCTTATAGGTTTCTACCCATTCCTTAAACCAATGGTCAACGGTTGTATTGGCGTTTATCACAATTTCTCCGCGCTCTAAAGACACTTTCATTTTTGCAATTTTTTTGTATACTTCTTCGATGGTTTTCCCCTTCACGTCATATCTCTTCCCGTCCCAGGAAAAGGTCTTTCTGACATAATTGTACTTTTTTTCGCGTTCCATTTGCATTTCCTCCTATTCTGGTGTAAAATAAGAGGGCAGTATGACCTGTCAAAGTTTACTGCCCTTTCAGCCGTCCTCGGTGCGCCAACACCGGGGGCGGTTTTTTGTGGTTCAAAAATATCTAAAATAAAAAACAGGGACAAATTTTACACTGTGGAATTTAGAATAGATTATATTTTCATTGACACCCGAATATCCTGTGGTATAATAAAAAATGTAAAGAGTATTCTTAATGTAGTGCTGAATTGATCCGGTGTCCATTCAATGGGCGCTGTGATTAAGGCGGTGCTGACAAACTGTAAAAGGGCTTTCTGAACGGTGCTTATTGTGAGTGCTTTAGTCAGAAGGCTCTTTTTCTTTGGGGCCCCATTTCAAAAAATCATATATGAGAATTAACCGACGCACCTGAGATCTGTCGGTACTTGAGATATGCTCAAGATAATCCCTATCTTCAAAAAGTTCTTGCAAGACCATTTCTAACTCAGTTACACTTAATTCATCTTCGCTTAGCTGAGAAATCAATCTTGTTGCTCGTTCTAACTTTTCTTTTTCGTGTTCCCAAATTTCTTTGATAGAGTGGTACGTTCCAGAACCTCTACGTTTCAATATTGAGTCAGGTATAATTTCATTAAGGGTGAGATGTTTTGAAAGCTCTACACATTCTGGATACGTTCCCTTTGCTTGAGACAAGTATTTGTTGACTGGAAGGCGGTTGGAATTTTGTCCGATTAACACAGGAAAAGCATGTTCCAATAGTTCATCTGCGGTAAAAAGTAGATCTCCCAATACAATATTTCGATACCAATCATTCCCGTTGATTCCATTTAGTCCGCGAATGCCCAGCTGATCGGCTCTTCCCACAGCAAGCACAAGATCTTCGTCCGAAACTCGAGAATCATCGATAGGCGCAACACGCAGTGTTGCCGTTGGTGTATTGGTGATCACAAAGGAATATAGCTCCTGTTTGAATTGTCGCAGGATACGTACAGGTAATTTTGACTGCTTTGTTCCAATTGCTTCATAGAGGGGAAGAAAATTTGATAACGTAATTTTACTCATGGCAAGCGGCTTTCCTTCAATCATAATTGTATGGGAGCTGACTTGTTCACTCTGTGTATCTTTGTCGTATTCTACGAAAACAAAGCGGCTTTCCAGGTGTTTTAGCTGCTCAGCATTTAAGCATCCAACAATTGATTTTAAAATATTCTGAATGTTACTATCGCTGATAGAATATCCAATAAAAATGATGGGATATTCCATAAAAATCGTCATTAATTTTGAAGCAAGGTAGGCACTTTGAGAATCAAATTCTTGATAATCCTCCTCGTTAATGACAATGCTTGCAGGTTGCTCTATAGAGCCATGAATTTTATATATCTCTGCGATTCCCTGGATTGCAGAAAAGATAAGTTGGCTTTGACCTATATATTTTTTAAATCCTTGGAAATGATCTTCTAAAAATGTATCGTAGTTGGTTGTAATCACGCCAGCGATACTTTTCTTAGATATCTTAGTTAAAGTGTCGATTTCGGCCTGATATTCTTTCTTCAAAGTGTGGTTTTTCGCAATAAACGTAGCAATCTCTGCTTTAAAAGGAGAAAGACCTTCTTTAATTTCTTTCAAGATATCCTCTTCCACTGTTCGAGGTACCTGGTTTAGAAACCATTTTTCGTCATAATCCTGCTGAATAAGGGTTGCCACCTTCGGTAGTATACCAACAGGACAAAGCATCGATTTTGCTTTGCTTTCATAGGCGTTATAGGCAAAGGGGTCATTTCTTACTTCATTGGCAAAGTGCTCAAGCAAGCCCTTCCAATCAGGAAGATGAAAATAACGTCTTGTCATCCCCGACCCAACAAATAAAAATGGCGTAGTATTAAACCGAGCTACAATTTCTTGCACTGTCATAAACTGTTCCTTCTTTCCGTTATACCGGAGACATGATTAACAAATGAGATGTTACTCATCAAGGCGAAAATTCCACCCGGACGACTAACCCTAAAATATCTATCGGTGGGGGGAACTACTGTGCTTTTTTACCATCGCCTCCAGAGCGGTGATGCGGGTGTCCATGACCTCCATGTCATCCAGGCGTTCCAGCTTTTCCAGCATAAGTTCTTGCCCCTCTGCAAGAAGGTTAATTTTCCGTTCAATCTCGGTATCAAGACGCACCTTTATCCCTGAGATGTCCGCTTGCATGGCGTCCTGTCCGGCCTTAAGGCCAGATACATCTGTTTTAAGGCCGGAGATATCTGTTTGCAGCTTCTCCAATGCGGCTAAAATCTTTTCTTCTAACATTGTTTTATCCTCCTTTTTGTGTTTAGTTCGGGTTGAATTTGACTTCAACCACTAACCCTAAAATATCCACATGGGTTTTGGTGATATCAAAAATAAAAGGCCGGTGGTCTGGATTGGTGGACTGAGGCATTAGGGTGACTGTGTTTCCCAGTTGGGAAAATCGTTTCAGGGTGGCCTCTTCCCCGTCAATCAGACACACGGCAATCTGTCCGTTGTCCACAATATCCTGCCGCCGGACGATCACAACGTAGCCGTCTTTAATCCCAGCTGCGTCCATGCTGTCTCCCCGCACCCGGAGCCCGAAATACTCATGTCCGCCGTTTAAGTCGGTGTAGGTGTAACCCTCTATGTTTTCCTCCGCGTAGATCGGCACGCCGGCGGCAATGCGGCCCAGAATGGGGATTCGTTTGAGGTTTTTGAAGTCAATGGGGGTGGCGTTGGGGGGAAGAAAATGATTATATTCATCTCCCCATCCCATAAGGTATGCCGGAGAAATCTTTAGCACCTCTGCGATAGCCTCAACCTTATCTGATGGGATATTTGAGATGATGTTGTTTTCGTATTTATATATGTTTTGCTTTGTAGAAGAAATTGCCTCAGCCAAATCTGTTTGCGTCAGGCCAAGTTCTTCTCGTCTTGCCTTTATTCTGTCACCCTTTGTCATGGTCGGGGCCTCACTTTCTGTGGTAACTTAATTATATCACGAAAAAAACCTAAGTCAACACAAAAATATCTTGACAAGTTACTCTACCTGGTATACACTGAAAGTAACTTAAAAAGATACGAAGGTGATACGGTGATTAAAACAGATGAGCTGCGTGGAATTATCGCAAAAAACAATTTGTCACAGGCCAAAGTAGCCGAAGAGATTGGAATCACACCAAAAACTTTCTATGAAAAGATGAACAAAGGGGTTTTTGGTAGTGATGAGATCGAGGTTATGATCCACCTGCTCAAAATTGAAAATCCAGTAGATATTTTTTTTGCCAAGGAGTAACTTGAAAAGCTACCGCTTAAAAAGGAGGTGATTAAAATGATTCTTCCTGGTTTCCTTATTGGGATAGCTGCAACAGCTGCCACCTGGCTGGTGGTACGACTTTTCCCGAAGCAGAAGTATCCAAAGGACAATGCTTTGGTTGCTGCTATCGGGTTTGGAGGCGCGTACTTCGTCTCTTTTGTGGGATGGTGTTTACTGTATGTCTAAGTTGATGTCCCAAAAAAGATGGGAGGGAGGTTGTAGCAGATGGGACATTGTACTCCAACTATATGGTATCGATTTCGGCGGTGGCTTGTTCGGAAGCTGGTTCCTCCCAACATGACGGTTTTTTGTTTTGACGGGATGGAAAACATTGGTGGATCTAATCTCTACGATCCCGTTTTAGAAATCGGATGGCTCTCCGTAAAGCTACAATATTGGAGCACGGCAACTACCGGGAGCCCGGAAAGCGGAACACTGGTTTTTCACTGTCAAAAGAGACCTCAAAGTGCAAATGTTCAGAATCATCAAAATTCCGATATGTAAAAGCATACCGTTTACTTTGCGGACAGAGCAAATGCCCAGACTTGAATAACCAAGGATTTGGATTATATCGACACGAAAGTTCATTCTCAACTGCGCCCCAGTAAATGCAGTTATTATGGAATTCTTCTTCTGTCATGTAATTTTTATATGGCATGCAAAACGATCCCCTTTCTTTTTCGCCTATTCTACCACGGGCGGAGGGAGGGGGACAAGAGGAGGTGACGGAATGAGAAAAAACGAAGGTCCCACTGAGTGGAATGCACGGGTGGAGGAAAATGACGACTATATCCTGGAATGGAAGCGGCGGAAGCAAAAGCGTAACACCATACCGGATTGGGCGTGGTATATCACATGGGGCATTATGTCCGCAGCTATTATTCTTAATATCATTGGAATTGTAGGACTATTGAAATAATAGCAACAGCAAGGGCCACCAGAGATATTCCAGTTGTTATCCAGTAGCGAATGGATATCTTCCGTTCTATCTTTTCCCGATTAAGATGGTCATATAGAGCCTCTTTCCCCTTTTCTGTGATGCTTATTTTAGTATCCGGGAAAACACCATTACTGTTTTCTATCTCTTTCGGGAGCTCTGCAACTATCCATCCATTCCTTCTTAGGTATGAAATGTTTGAGTATAGCCACGGCCCAGATGAATCCAAAAGCAAGTAAATTTCATCCGGCGTGAGGGGGCCGCGGTTATGAAGTATCTGTAAAACAGTGCTGCTATCTGGTGTCATAGTTATTATACCTCCCTTTTCGCCCATTCTACCACAGGCGGAGGGAGGGGGACAAGAGAGGAGGTGAGCCTATGAACCCACGGGAAACAACCCGGGCCTCGTAAAACGGGGCCCGGGAAGGGAGGAAATTATGAGTATTTATACAAAAAAGGCCGACATGTACCGGCTGGTGCAAGACTGTGCGGAACAGATGCCGTTTCCGGTCCCGCTGCCGAAAATCCGTCGGACACACTTCGGGACCACGATTGCAAAAAATCAACACATGTGGTGGAGAGACGGGACCACACTGTATTCTGCCTACCTCATGGAGATTTTGGACGAGACGGTCTTGCGGATGGAAGTTTATAAGGCGGATAAATGTATCGCCGCGGAGTCTATCTGTTTGAAACGAACTGAGGTGACATAATATGCCGAAAGTCAAAATTTGTGACCCCAGCGCACTGGGGAAAGGAAAGTCCAGCACAAAGCCTCAAATGAACACCCGGAAGAAAAAGCAGCTGGAAGATAAGATCATCGAACTCTTTGGCATCTGTCTGACGTTTGCCGAAGTGAAAAAAGTGATCGGGCTCCAGGATTACACCTGCGCCATGAATTGGATTCGGTCAGAGGGGATTGAACCCGTGCTGGTCAATGGGCGGAAGCGGTACCTTGCCGCAGACGTGGCCAAGGCGTTGGAGTTGTCCAAGATCCGGGCGGTGTGATATGTCCCAGACCGTAAAAAGGGCCCTTGTCAGCGTTGCAACGCCGACAAGGGCAGGGAAAAGGGGTGATCGTTCAAGATGAGAGACCGTCCTGATATAACGCCAGCGAGCAGGCCCTGGAAATCCAGCGGAGCCCCGTTTACACCCCCAGACCCCGGTGGGTCGGACCCACAGGCTGCTATTGCGTTTTGCCTGTCTTGCAAGCGCCCTGTGTGCACCCCCGGATGCAAAGAACTCAAAGAGGTTCTGCACAAATGCCCCAGGAAGCGTGGAGGAGGGAAAACCCTTGAGAAATAACCTGCAAGCCGCCCGGAAGGCAGCGGGAATGACCCAGCAGGCCATGGCGGACAAGCTGGGGGTAGGGTTACGGCATTACAAAAAGATTGAATCTGGTGAGACATTAGGAAGTATTCCTTTGTGGGATGATCTGGAGGATCTGCTGGAAGTCAATCAACGTGTTTTGCGAGAAATTCATCCCGACAGAGAAGATAGTCAGTAGAAACATCAAGAATGTCGGCTATTTGCACCAGCCCATCAAGCGTAGGCTTCGCGTCACCGCTTTCATACTTACGGTAGTTCCTGATTCCGGTTTGAAGTTCGTCGGCCATCTTTTGGGCAGTAATGCCCCGTTCTTTCCTGGTTTTATTAAGACGATCAGAAAACATAGTTACTCCTCCTAAAAAAGGTCTTGACGGTGCCATAATAGTACACTATACTTGACGCATAAATAAGTGCCATTATATGGCACTATAAAGGAGGAGCGGCATGACAGCAAAAGTGGAGAACTACTGCGCCCACAAGCGCACCAGGCAGGTTTCTATTGAAACCAGTGAACGGGCCTGCGTCAACTGCATCTGGTTTGAACAGCACTACCGGCCCAACCGGGGAAACGTATGGGGCTTTGTGCCCATCAGCAAGGGCACTTGCCTCTTAACCGGGAAAACCCGCGGGGTCCTGCGGCAGCCCTGCAAACGATTTGAAAGGGAGGAAATAAGACCATGACTGAGGTCCAAAGAATCAAAGAACGCCATGACATGGACATCCTACTGCGGGCCATTGCCCCAGCGGCCAGAAAGCGCCAGGAGGCTCGGCGCAGAAAAGAGATGGGAAAGAGCCGGATCAACGCCGCCTTGGCCCGCCGGGGCATCCCCCTGCGCATGGTATAAGCGCAGGGGGCTTTCCCAACCCAAAATAGGAGGTGTTCTCATGGCCATTATCCGTGTAGAAAAACAGAAAAATTACACCGTGATGTCAAACCATCACCTGCAAGACGGGAACCTGAGCCTCAAGGCCAAGGGGCTGCTGTCGATGATGCTGTCCCTGCCCGAGGACTGGGTGTATTCCGTGGAGGGTTTGGTCTCCCTCTGCAAGGAAGGACGGGACGCGGTTCGGTCTGCCCTGGCGGAACTGGAGGACGCCGGGTACATGGTTCGTGGCCGGGCGAGGGACGAGCATGGCAAGCTGCGGGAGGCGGAATATGTGATCTATGAGGCCCCTCAAACAGCGTCGGAAAGGGGCCCTGATACGCCGGAACCTACCCCGGAAGAGCCTGCATCGGAAAACCGCACATTGGAGAATCCGACACTACAAAATACTAAGAGAACAAATTACTTAAAGACTAACCCCCCTATAATCCCCCCACAGGGGGACGGGAGCGTGTCCAGGAAGAAACGGGAGCCCAAGGCTGCCCCAGACTGGAAGCCGGAGCGGTTTGCCCGGTTCTGGGAGTCCTATCCCCGGGGGGAGGACAAGCAGGCAGCCATTCGGGAGTGGGACAAGCTACAACCGGATGATGTTCTTCTCCGGGAGATGGCCCTTGGGCTGGCCCGGGATATGCAGTCTCCAGACTGGCAGCGGGGCATTGGCATCCCCTATGCCTGCCGGTGGCTCAAGCACCGGCGTTGGGAGGATGAGCACAGAACCCCGCCGCAGGAGCCCGAGCCGCAGCCGGAGCAGACTCTGCCGAAGGGGGCGTATCGGTTATGACGGAGAAACAAGAAACCTCCGCGCACTTGGATGCACAACTGGGCGTGATCGGCTCTCTGCTGCTGGATGCAGACAAGTGTGCGGGGGAGGTTTTCCTTCGCACCAGGGAGGAGCAATACACCGGGGAATACAAAACCCTGTTTGCCGCAGCGAAACGGTTGTACCAAGAGGGGCGTCCCATTGACCCGGTGACTGTCCGTGGGATTGCCGGGGAGGAGTACACCAACCTGATTCTCCAGATCATGGAGCTCACGCCAACCGCAGCCAACTGCGGCGCTTATCTTGATCTCCTGGTGGAGCAAGCACAGGTTTCCAAAATGCAGACCTTGGGGCTGGCATTGGCAAGCTGCAAGAGTACCGAGGAGGCAAAGCACCTCATTGAGGAGGCTAATCAGGTTATCGTACAGAGAGCCGCACTTCGGGTGGTCTCTGCCGAACAGGGGCACTTGGAGTTCCTTCTCCGGCAGGACGAAAAAGTGTCCTATATCCCCTGGGGATTCCCCAAACTGGACGAAACAGTTTTGTCCACACTGGGAGACCTGGTGATCTTGGGAGGGCGTCCAAGCGCCGGGAAAACGGCGCTCTCCCTCCAAATGGCGTGGGAACAGGCCAAGACACAAAAAGTAGGGTATTTCTCTTTTGAGACCAACCCGGATGAGGTTTATGACCGCCTGCATGCCCTGGCTGCTTCGGTGGATTCGGTCAAAATCCGAAAGCGAACCCTGGACCAGGATGAGATTGCCCGAGTCATTCAATCCAGAAAGGAATTCACGACGCGGAGCATTGACGTGATTCATGCCTCAGAGATGTCTGTGGCAGATGTCCGCAGTGTAACTGTGGCCCGAGGCTATCAAGTAGTCTATGTGGACTATCTGCAAATCATCAACCCGGAGCACAGAACACGGCAGGGAGACCGATTCCGGGATGTCACGCAAATCTCTATGGACCTCCATCGAATGGCGGTCTCTCTCGGGGTGCTGGTGGTGGCATTGTCTCAGTTGAGCCGCCCTGACAGGAGTGCAAGGAGTAAAGCGCCTGACCTTTACAGCCTTAGAGAATCGGGACAAATTGAGCAAGACGCGGATGCGGTCTTTCTGCTTTATCTCAACGAAGAAGCCATAGAAGATGCTCCCAGAGGCTCCCCGCCGCCAACGCCGCCCAGGACGCTGCGAGTTGCCAAGAATAAAAAAGGATTCTCTGGCGGCTACATTGAGTTGGACTTTGACGGGGCAACGCAAACCTTCCATGCGTTATCTCCAAAGTCCACGGTGCAGCGAGACCTTGTAGACGCGGGGAAAGCGGCAAAGCAGAAAAACCGGTGCAGCACCCAAGGAAAAGTTGTGTCATTCCAAGAGATCACTGGAGATGATCCCGACTTGCCGTTTTGAGAGGAGATGTATGGCATGAGCAAGAACCCCTATTGGAGAGGCATCAAAAGAGTGGCGGAAAAACAACGGGCCAGAGGGGGCAAAAAATACGGGTCTGGAACGGAGGATAACCCTGCGGATATCTGCGGAAAGCTCACGTACATAGAGGAGAACCTGATTGACGTGCTGATGTATTGCGAATGGATGAAAGCATCCGCAAAAGACCATGAGCTGTCGATTGAAAAAGGCATCGCCGCCAAAATTCTTGTAGATTTAGAAGAACTTTCCTGCAAATGCCCACGATGCCTCCAGGCGGAATGGCTGCAAAATGGAAGCCACCAAAGTAACCGTTATTGTGGTTATTGCGGGCAGAGACTTTTGTGGGATGCGAACAGAAAGGAGGGAACCCCATGACAAGAAAAGAAATTCTTGCCGCTGCGGAGAAGTGCGTTTGCGGAGATCGGGAGCAGGATTATGGAATCCCAGAAAATAGCTTCCGTTTGATTGCGGAATTTTGGCACACCTACCTCAGTGCGAAGTGTGTTGCCGCTGGGGTCCATGTGCAGTTAGAGCCGGAGGATGTGGCGGCCATGATGGCTTTGCTCAAGATTGCCCGGGCATCTGTAACCCCGGAACACATTGATAGCTGGATTGATGGCGCGGGGTATCTGGCTTGCGGCGGGGAATTGGCGACGCTGGGGGAAAAGGATTGCGTATCAACAGAGGAGGTCCAGCCATGACGCAGGAGGGGATGGAGTGAGCCTAAAAGATTTGATTGCTGATGTGAACGTCAACGAGATTTGCGAACACATCGAAACCGAAACATTGTCAGAATGGGTAAACGCATGGCAGGAAACCGCCATCTCCGCCCTCCGCCCCGTCAGCCGGGAGCAGGTGGAGAAGGTGTGGAGAGGGAAGTGGGAAAAACACCACAAACACCGTGGAGGGTTTCGCCGTGTTAAAGGTATTGATGATATGGGGGAGCAACATGAAGTCGAAATCGACGAAAGATGTGAGTATGATGATCTATATTGCTCCGAATGCGGAAAACAAAGCCCCGATAACTTTTTGAATTTTTGTGCCTATTGCGGCGCTTCCATGACGGACGAGGCCGTGGAGATGGTGATGGAGAGATTGGAGGCGTTGAATGGATAATCTGACAGCAAGCCGGATCGCCGGCGGGAACACAGCATATAAGCGAGTTGCGAGTGACTTTTACCCAACACCGCCAGAGGCTACCGTAGCCCTGATGGATTTCTTGGATCTCCCGAAAGGTACAAAAATCTGGGAGCCAGCCTGTGGTCAGGGCCACATGGTCAAGGTAATGGAGCAAATGGGATACGCTGTAATCGGGACGGACATCCAGTTTGGAGATGATTTCCTGAAAGCCCTCCTGATGGACTGCGAATGGATTATCACCAACCCGCCGTTTTCCCAGTCAGAGCAGTTTATCGCGCGCTGCATTGAGCATGGCCTACCATTTGCGCTGTTACTTAAATCACAATACTGGCATGCGGCGAAACGCTATCCGCTGTTTAATCTGCAACAGCCTGAGGCGATTCTGCCGCTGACATGGAGGCCGGATTTCATGTTCAAGACCAGAGGGAATGGTTCGCCTCTGATGGATGTAATGTGGGTACAATGGCACCCAGACTATCACTCTACGACCCACTACGTCCCGCTTCCCAGACCAACTAAAGAAAGAATGGAGGCGCTGAAAGATGGCAAGGGCGATTGATGCCAGTGAGCTGATAGTTGAAATCCAGGTATGTAGCTGGGACAGCGAACAGGATAAGGAGCGGGCAGAGGATATTGTGTTGGGGATGCCCACCCTCACCTCGCCGAATGAGGCGCTGACGTGTGAGGGGTGCTATTGGAAAACACATGGCTCATTCGGGCAATGCTTTGACTGCGTCAGAGAAAAACAGGACAATTACCGCCGCCCGCCGGAGGGGGAAGTCGATGGAGAATGAAAAGTTATTTCTCGCTTTGAGAGCAGGAGCCAGAGCGATAGTCAACAACAAGCGACTGCATGGGGCGCTTTATTGCTGGGATATTTGGGGCGAAAATGGAGGGCCCAAAGAAATATCTTATCTGGAGGCTGCTACACTTCTGGCAGAAACCGCAGATAAGATGGAAGAACGCCCGCCGGAGGGGGAGGCGGCCCAAAATGGCTGATTGGATTTGTGTCCGCCAAAGGGCTGGACCACTGGTCAAGGAATGCCGGTACCAGCGCCCCACACTGCGGAAGGGGGACCTGCCCAGTGTACAGCGGGAAAAACAGAAGATCCTCAGCATGACCAAAGGGGCCCTATTCCGACGAACCCCGGAGGACCGTCTGGAACTGATGCTTGGCCTGTTCGGCTGGGGGGCGACGGTCTACACACTGACTTTTAATGATGCCCAGCTGCCCCACAGTTTCCAGGGGGTCCGCCAGGTTTGGCGGAACTTCCTGGGCGCTATGCGCCGGTGGCGGAAGGATTCTTTTGATTATGTCTACGCGATAGAGGGCCGCCATGGGGACAAGCGTTTCCACATCCATTTGGTTTTGCGGGATACAGATTTTACCCTGGAAGAGGTTCGCTTCCTGTGGCCCGGAGGGTTTGTGGACGGGGAACCTTTGCTCCAGGGCCCGGAGGACAGTTTCCGCCGGATGGCGCGCTACTTGGTCAAAGAACGGCATGATGGATGGGTGATCCCCTTGGGGGCTCGAACCTGGGTGGCCTCTCGGTCTCTCTATGGGAAGCTGCCGGCGGTGGAGAAATGGAGGGCAGAGGATGGCAATATCCCCGTGCCAAACCAGGCTACCTGGGCTGAGGAAAATTGCACAAGGAATCCCTTTGGCGCGTACCACTACGCTGCCTATATCACACGGTATACATACAATAACGCGCGCGTGCGCGCGCGACATAGACTTGAAATATAGGCGCTGCTTTAGACAACAGCGTAAAAAAGGAGGGAAACGTATTGCGAACCACGGAAAAACATGGTAAACTGTTGGCAGTGAGAAACGGGTGGCTTGTATGCCCTGTATGTAGACGGAACAAACGTCTTCTGCATGTGTTGCCGGAGACGACGGCAGAGAACTTGGAGGTCTTCTGCCGAGACTGCAAATCCACCCTAAAAGTTAATATTTCGATAGGCCAGAGCGTAGAACGCCGGAGCCAGTGATTACACCCTTGCAGGTGGTTACTGGTTCCGGCGTTTTTTGTTTTGCATATCTCCAGGAGGTGACAGCCCATGGCGAAGCGAAGCCTAAAACCCTGCCGGCATCCAGGATGCCCGGAACTGACTCGGGACGGGTGGTGCCCCAAGCATCGGCCCGCCCCCCGACAGAACCGGAGAGGGGCCAGCGGGGCCTATCACAGCTGGTATTCCAAGGCCGTCTGGACCCAGGAACTGCGCCCGGCACAACTGCTGCGGGAACCTTTCTGCCGGGTCTGTGCGGCCAAGGGGTGGCGCACCCCTGCCACGGTGGTGGACCATGTTATCCCCTTCCGTGGAGACTGGGACTTGTTTGTCAGTCCGGCCAATCACCAGAGCCTGTGCAAGTTCCACCATGACCAGAAGACCGCCCGGGAACAGGCGGAAAGCAGGGGGAAAGGGGGCCAGCTTTGAGGGGGCGCCGCCGCGGAAGGCTACGCCTGCGCGGCCGGGTGTGGGCGAGTGTGTGTGCATACACCTGCGGGCGCGGGCACGGCGGCAAAGCCGCGGCCCTCCCCCCGGGTCGGAAAAGTTTTGGGGGGTTCTCCCCAGACCTCGCTGCATCCTCGTTTGCGAGAAAAAGTCCCCCATGGAGAATTTGGAAAGGAGGTTTTGCCTGTGCCAGCCAACGTAAAGCGAAGTGAAAATTTAGAAAAACACCAGACCAAGGCGGAGCTTCAGGCCAGGCAGGCAGCGGAAGCTGCCATCCTGCCGGACCGGGCAGGAAGCCCCAAGCCACCCCGCACCCTGAACAAAGACCCGGCGGCCAAACGGTATTGGAAGTCCATTCTGGAGCGGATGGAGGGCCTTGCCATTCTGGATGACCTGGATGGAGAGATGCTGGCGGTGTACTGCGCAGCTCTCTCCCGGCGGGATTCCCTCCACACCCTATGCCGGACGCTGATGGCGGAGATGGAACAGACTGAGGCCCCAGGTGAGCGGCTGGAACTGGTGAATAAGTTAGACACCATTCTTTCCAAGCTCCAGGCCCATGAAAAAATCCTGCTCTCCTTTGCGGACAAACTGGGGATGACCCCCGAGGCCCGGGTGCGGCTGGCCCGGAGGCGAGCGGCCCAGGCGGTCCAGTTGGACCCGGACGGAGATCTGTTTGGAGACTGAGATGGCTGTCAGAAAGCAGAACGGCCTACACCATCCTGTCAGCGTCTATGCCAAGCAAGTGACCCGGGGAAGGCTCCACGACCTGTGCTGCCCCTATGAGATCAAGGCCTGCCAGCGGCATTTGGATGACCTCAAGCGCCAGGGGACGGAAGATTTCCCCTATGTCTTTGATACCACCCGGGCAGACCGGATTATCCGGTGGTTTGGGCAGTGTATCCAGACCCGGGGAGTAGAGCATGGCCAGCCCATCCAACTCCAGCCTTGGCAGGTGTTTGACCTGGGCTGCACCTATGGTTGGGTCCATAAGGAGGACGGGGCCCGGCGGTTTAAGCGGACCTACAACAAGCGGGCCCGAGGAAATTTTAAGTCCACGGAAAAATCCGGGCAGGCCCTTTATCACATGTGCGGGGACGTGATGTACCCACCCTATCAACCGGAAGCGGCAGTTTTTGAGATGGAGCCGGAAATTGATTGTGCCGCCGTGGACCGGGGGCAGGCCATGCGGGTCTTTGGAGATGCCAAAAAAATTGCCCAGGCCAGCCCGAACATTGCCAAACGGCTTATCATCCCCCGATCCAACCCGGTGGTTCACAAGACCCGAGGAGGGTATATGCGGGCCCTGTCCAAGGACACCAAGAACAAGGACTCTGGTGCACCCAGCTATTTTGTGGTGGACGAATACCATGCCCACCCCACCTCAGAGATCTATGAGATCGGTGTGGACTCTTTCGGCAAGCGGCCCCAGTCCCTTTTGGATGTGATTACCACCGCAGGCGACGACGCCCAGAGCAAACCTTGCTATACGGAAGAGACCTATGCCAAGCAAATCTTGGATGGGGACCGTCGGGATGAAACCTATTTTGTCATGATCCGGGAGCTCCCGGTGGGAGAGGACCCCCATAACAAGTCCCTATGGTTGTGGGCGAATCCGTGTCTGCGGTATCCGAACCAATACAGCAAGTATCTTCTGGACCAAATCGAAGCGGAACATACCGCGGCGTATGGGTCCAATGACCCACACAAAATTCGGAAGTTCCTCACCCGCCGGATGTGTCAGTGGCAGACCGGAAGCGTCAACCGCTATTTGGATGAACACTGCATGAGGCTGGCCCGGGAGGCCATGATCCCCCGGGAGGCATTTGCTGAACTGACGGACGGGCTGGCCTGCTGGTGCGGGTTTGACCTGGGAAAGCGGATCGACCTGTCCGGGGTGGCTGCCGTGTTCCTGCTGGAGGATGGCCGGGTGGCCGTTAAAGCCCATGGATTCATGCCGGAAAATGGGGCGCAGCGGCACGAGCAAAGTGACCGAGTCCCCTATCTCTCCTGGGCCAAGGCGGGGTATTGCACCCTTACCCCAGGGGATGTGACGGACAACGGCTATGTGGACAACTGGATCAGCCAGGGGGAAGCGGACCACGATTGGGAGGTCCTGGAGGTGGACTATGACGGGCACAACGCCACAGATTTGGCCATCCGTCTCTGCGAGGAACGGAACAACGAGGACTTTTGCGTGGAAATTTCCCAGACCTGTGCCGGACAAAACCTGGCGGTAAAGACGTTCCGGGAATTGCTGCTGCAAGGGCTGCTTGTCCTGGAAGAATCCCCTCTTCTGCTTTGGTGCCTGGCCAATGCCATTGAGGTCCAGAACAACTATGGAGATATCAAACTCTCTAAGAAACACAAAGACGACACCGAACGGATCGACCCCGTGGCCGCGGCTATGAACGCCTTGGCCCGGGCACTGGTTCAACGGGACAAGCATGACCTGTCCGCTGCTCTGGCCAGCGGTACATTTACCCTTTGATTCGGCCTTCTCCCGGGTGGTTACGGTACCCACCCCCATGAGATTCCTCCCTTTTTTGGTATGCCTGGGGCCGGGCTTTGTCCGGCACCCGGGAGAGGGCCGAAGGGGGCAGAAAGGAAGCCTATGAAACGAAAACGATTTTTCCTCAGCCTGCTGGCAGATGTGATCTTTCTTTTGGGCCTGGCCGCCATTGTGGTGGGGATCGCCCTGGCGGGCCACGGCCCTCTGGCGGTCTGTGTGGCTGGGGCAGAAATGACGGTGGCGGGGGTTCTCCTTCGCTCCAGTCTGGAGCCCCGAGAAGAGGAAGGTGACGGCCTATGATTTTAGATGCTTTGGTCCGGCGGCCGGCCAGAGGGACCCCGACAGCCCCCACCAACGCGGTCACGCTGGACGCGGTGGGGCTGACCGGTGTGGTCCAGAGCGGGGAGACTGCGGCCATGAAGCTGGCGGCAGTCAACCGGTGTTTGGAAGTGCTCTCCGATTCCATGGGAAAGATGCCCTCCTACGCCATGGTGAGTACCACCAGGGAGCGGGTCTATCCCCCGGTGCTGGAGCTTCTGAATCTCCGGCCCAATGAGGCCATGACCCCTTTCATCCGGCGGAAGATGCTGGAGATTAACCGGCTCACCAGGGGAAATGCCTATGAGTGGGTGCTCCGGGACCCCATTTCCATGGCCCCGGTGGAGTTGATTCCTCTCCCGGCGGAACTGGTGAGCCCTTGGCAGGACACCACCGGGCGGGTCTGGTATGACGTGACCCATCCCTACAACGGCGGCCGGATGCGGCTGCCATCAGAGGATGTCCTGCACTACAAGGGCTACACCCGGGACGGCCTGCACTGCATTTCCGTTCTCCAGCGGGCGGCCCAGGTGATTGGGGCGGGACTCAGCGCCCAGGAATATCAGGGTAGCTACTACGCCAACGGAGGCCAGCCCTCTGGGGTCCTGAGTACAGAGGCGGACCTGGGAGGCTACGTAAAGGACAGGTCTGGGAAAAACACAGGCGTCCTAAAAAAGGATGCCTTGCGGAAAGAGTGGGAGAGAATTCACGTCGGCCCAGACAAGGCGTACAAAATCGCAATTATGGACCATGGGTTGACCTACACCCCCATCTCCGCCACCATGGCGGATGCCAAGTATGTGGAAAACCACGATGTCACGGTCCTGGATATCTGCAACTTCTTTGGGGTCCCGGCCTATAAAGTCAACGCGGGAAAACAGAGTTACAGCTCCAATGAGCAAAACGCCATTGAGTATGTGGTGGGGACCTTACAGCCCACCATCAACCAATACGAACAGGAACAGACCTGGAAGCTCCTGCTGCCCCACCAGCGAAAGGCGGGCCTGGAACTGCACCTGAACATGATGGTGGAACTGCGGGGGGACTTTGCCAGCCGCGGGAACTGGTACCGCACGATGACAGAGATCGGCGCGTACAGCGTCAACGATGTTTTGACCCACGAGGATATGCCCAACGTCCCCGGTGGGGAGAGCCGAAAGGCCTCCCTCAACTACGTCCCCTTGGAGGACTGGAAGGAATTAAGCAAACAGCGTAGCGGAGGTGGAATGTGAGAAAGCAGTTAAATGGTGAAGTGGTGGGAGATCAGGACCTCTGGCTCTACCAATTTTTTGAGGTCCCGGCCTTTTCTCCACAGACGATTCGTACCGCAGTGGAAGAGAACCCCGAGGGAGAAGACTTGGTCCTGGAAATTAACTCCGGCGGCGGGTCGGTTTTCGCCGGGTTTGAAATGTACAGCGTGCTTCGGTCCGCTGGTTGCCGGACGGTGGCGGAGGTGCAGTCCTTGGCCGCTTCGGCGGCCTCTGTGGTGATGTTAGGGTGCCAAGAGGTCCATGCCTCCCCGGTGGCCCAGGTGATGATCCACCTGCCCTCCATGGGGACTCAGGGAGACCGGTATGACCACCAGGTGAGTATTGGGGTCCTGGACTCCATTACCGAGTCCATTCTAAACGCCTACACCATCAAGGCCGGCCCCCGGTCCAGCCGGGATGAGCTGAAACGTTTGATGCGCACCACGGCCTGGATGACCGCTCCCGAGGCCAAAGGCCTGGGACTGGTGGACAAGATTGTAGGGGAAGAGGAGATTGACCCCGCGGCCATTCTGAACAGCGCGGGGGGCGTGTGCCACGGCATTCGGGCACTGGCGGCTGTGGGGCGGCCGACAGCCGCGGAGCTGCGGCAGCGGTATGCGGAGTTGGTGGCCCAGGGAAAGGCCCCGGCCAGAGGCGAGGCAAGCGCCTCGGAAAATACGGAAGACCTCCAAGCGGCGAAGGCCCGCCTGGAATTGGAAAAAATCAGATTTATAGGAGGCAGACAATGAAAGATTCTACCAGACAGAAATACATGGACGCCATGAACCGCCGGGCGGACTTGATTCAGCAGGCGGACGATGCCTTTTCCAGCGGAGAGGTGGAAAAGGGAAAGGAACTGACCGCCAGCGCCGCCGCGCTGAACCCGGAAATTGAGGGGTATCAGGCTCTGCTGGCACAGGAGGAAAAGTTTGCAGCGCCCCGACCCGCCCCCCTGGATCGGGAGACCAGGGAGCGGGCGGAGGACCGGGCGGAGACGCTGAAAAACGGCGGCCGCATTACCTTTTCTCCCGAGGAGGTTCGAGCGGCCCTGGGACTTACGATCCGCAACAGCACCACCCTGGGCACCGGCACCCTGGTGGAACCCACCCGGGTGGGCTCCACCATCCATGACAATGTGGCCCGGGTTTCCAGCATTGTAGACCAGGTCTATGTGCAGGATCTCACCGGCTGCCAGGCGATTCTGGAGCCCCTGCTGCTCTCTGACATGGAAGCGCAGACCGGCAAAGTGACCACCACGGCAGGCACAGCGCGAACGGCTTCCGATCCCACTTTCTCCGCGGCAAAGATTGCCCCCTATGAGGCCACCGTGACTACCTTTGTGGACCGGAACCTTTCCAGACTGACGCCGGTTGCCTATGAGGAAAAAATTCGCTCCATTGCCATGCGCTCCCTGCGCCGGGCTGTGGCAAAGCTGATCTACAACGGGGACGGCCAGGGAACGCCTGACATGTATGGCATCAAGACCGCCAAGGACACTGCTGGGGCGGCACTGTTTAAGACGGTGAATGTTTCTTCCATTGAGGCGGGGTTCCTGGACAACATTGTTTTCGCCTATGGCAGTGATGAAGAGGTCGGCGGGAATGCCCGGCTTTTCCTTACCAAGGCAGACCTGGCGGCCATCGGCGCACTGCGGAACGCGGACGATAACCGGGTCTATGAAATTGTCCCGGACCCGGCCAACGCCAACACGGGACGCATTCTGGACGGTGGCCTCATCGTTCCTTATACCATCGGTTCCGCATTGACCTCTCTTTCTGCCTCAAAGGCTGGGGCTTCGGATATCCAGACCATGATTTACGGCGACCCCATGAACTTTGAGTTGGGACTGTTTGGTGACTACTCCATTCGCATTGATGAGAGCGTCAAGGCGGTGGAGCGGATGAACGCGATTCTGGGAGATGTCATGGTGGGCGGCAACCTGATTGTCAAGGATGGCTTTGTGGTGGCCACCCTGCCCAAGAGCGGAGGCTAACCCATGAACATTTCTCTGGACGCGGTCAAATCCTATTGCCGGGTGGATGGAGAGGAGGAAGATGCCCTCCTCCTCTCCCTGGTGGATGCGGCGAAGGATTACTTGGAGGGCGCGGGCGTTATGGAACCCGAGGCAGAGGAACCCCTTTATCTGTTGGCGGTCAAGGCGCTGGTCCTTCACTACTATGACCACAGGGGGCTAACAGAATCCGGCGCTCCCGGGGAGATCCCGGGTATCCGAAACGCCATTGTCCAGCTGAAACTCCGGGCGACCGCTGCCCGGGCCCTGGAGGGATTATCATGGCCTACCGGGTGAACCTGGCTTCGGACCTGCGCAGCCGGGCCGCCATCAAGCGTCTGGCCCCCGCCGAGGAGAAGGATGCCCTGGGACAGTACCCCGTGTTGGAGAAGACGGTGGCTGTCGTGTGGTGTGGGGTGACCCCCCAGACCGGGAGCCTGCTGACTGGCCGGCCGGCGGAAACCGTGCTCTCCCGGACCACCCACAAGGTAACCATCCGTTACCGGCCTGGGATCACAGCGGATATGTGGCTGGAGATCGGCGGCGAACCCTATGACATTCTGTATATTCTGGACCCCTATCTCCGGCATGAAACGCTGGAACTGTTCTGCGAGGTGAGAGGCGATGGCAGAAGCAACGTTTAATTCCAAAGATTTGGAAGAGCTGGCTCAAAACATGTACCGCACAGCGGAGAAGCTGTATCCGAAGGAGGTCAAACGATTCCTCCAAAAAGAGGGGAACAAAGGGGCCGGTATCCTACGAAAAAAGACCCGGGCTGCCACCAAAAAGAAGACGGGCAATCTGATCCGCGGCATTAAGCGAGGTTCGGTCTATCAATATAAGGGCAGCTATCAGGTCCGGGTGAAGAACAATGCGCCCCATGCCCATCTCATTGAGTATGGACATGTCCTCTGGGTGAATGGAACCCAAACAGAGAAGTTCGTCCCTGGAAAGTACCCGTTGAAGAAAGCCGCGCCGGAGATCGCCGCCACCCTCACGGGAGACGTGGATGGTTTCGTGGATGATTTGATCTCGAAAGGATTTGGCCTATGACGGACATTGTTGATGTAATCCGGGCGGTTTCGGAGCTGGTGGAGCGGGTCTTCGGGGCTCCTCCCATCACCAAGGACATCACAGAGGGCTTTGATCGTCCCTGTACCTACGTGCAGCCCACGCTGATGCAGACATCCTTAGAGGGCGGTCTGCGGCACGATAGTTACTCCATTGAGATCATCCGGTTTGGCCCCCGTACCCGGGACGGTTGGTTGGGCCTGCTGGAGGCCCAGGCATCCCTGGCAGAGACGCTGGAAAATCCCATCCCCATCAGTAGCACATTCTTTCTCTACCCAGAGGAAGTGGACTTTGATCTGAGACGGAATGAAATGACGTTGATTACTTCATTTGATGTGGATATTTTCCAGATACGGCCGGAAATAGACGTGACAAAGGAGTTCATGGAAGAACTTACCATAAGAAAGAACTGAGACAATGGGATTACCCACAATTACCGTGGAATTCAAGAAACTGGCGGCCACCGCCACCAACCGTTCCACCAGGGGCATTTTGGCGGTCATCCTTCAGGATGACACCGCGGAATGGACCCACAAAACCTACACCGCGTTGGAGGAGGTTTCCGAAGCGGAGTTCACTGCGGCGAACTACAAAGCGCTGTCCCGGGCCTTTTTGGCTGGCCCCTGGCAGGTAACAGTGGTTCGTGTCGGTGGGGAGGGTTCTATGACAGATGCCCAAACCATTTTGGACAACCTGGCCTACAACTGGGTCTGCGCGGTGCCCACGGCCTTCCAGGCGGGGCTTGTGACGTATATCAAAGGAATCAACACGCCCCGCCGGGTCCGCAAGGCAAAGGCCCTGGTGGCTGCGCAGAAATCCGCAGATGATATGCACATCGTCAGCGTGGCCAACACGAAGGTCACCCCAAAAGGGGAAGCTGCGGCCATTGATATTCACCAATACCTCCCCCGGATCGCTGGGGTTCTGGCGGCCTGCCCCATGGACCAGAGTGTAACGTATGCCGTTCTGGACGACCTTACCGGGGTGGAGCCTGTGGCCGATCTGGATGCTGCCATTGACGGCGGCAGCCTGTGCCTGTTCCAGGACGATGATGTCATCCGCGTTGCCCGGGGTGTAAATACTCTCCAGACCATCACCGGGGACCTTACGGAAGATATGAAGAAAATCACAGTGGTGGAAGCCATGGACCTGATTCAGGAGGATATCATCCGAACCTTTAAGACGTATTACCTGGGCAAGAAAAAGAACACGGCGGACAACCAGGCCCTCTTTGTCTCTGATATCTCCACCTATTTGCAAACCCTGGCGGAGGAGGATGTCATTGACCGGGAGAGCGGGATCTCTGTGGCGGTGGATGTGGCCGCCATGCGGGTGGCTTGGGAAGGGGCGGGAACCTCTACCGCGGAACTCAGTGACGCTCAGGTCAAAAAGAAGACCTTCCGTTCCCAGGTCTTTGTGGCGGCCCAGGCCCATGTGCTGGACGCCATGGAAGACATGAAGATGGTCTTTACCATGGGCTGAGAGGAGGCGCAGCATGGGAAAATTCAATAGCAATAAAGTAATCCGCGGGACCTCTGGCCGGGCCTGGGTGGATGGGGACCTGATGGCCAATGTGAAAAGTTTTGAGGCCAAAGCCACCATTGACTATGAAGATTTGGACATCAACGGCGATTTTGGTCAAAAGAAGCGGTATATGGGGTATTCCATCGCCGGGACCATGACGCTGCACAAATTCGACAGTTACATCCTGAAAAAATACCAGACCGCGATTATGAGCGGGGACCTGCCGGAGATGAAAATTGTCGCTTCCCTGGCAGACCCCCAGAGTGACGGGACCCAGCGGGTGGCGCTGTATGATGTGCATCTGGATGAGATCACCTTATTACAGTTTGAGAACAAGACTGTCCTGGAGGAAGAGGTCCCCTTTACCGCGGGGTCCTTTGAATTCCTGGACCTGATTGAGTAAAGGAGGATTTTTATGGCGGTTTTAACCATTGAGGAACTGCTGGCACGAAAAGAGCAGCAGGCCCAGAAAGGCAAACCTGTGAGCAAGTCGGTCTTTATCCCTGGACTGGGCGGCGAGGTGGAGGTCGTCCCCATGGACCCCAGCAAGTTTTTGGAGTATTCGTTTCAGCTGGGCAATAGCAACGGCGATGGCGCGGCCATGCTGGATGCCCAGTGCGCCATGATCTACGCCTGCTGTCCTCTCTTCCATGACCGGCAGCTGCAAGATGCCTACGGGTGCCAAGAACCCCACGAGGTGATTGCAAAGGTGTTTGGATACGATTTGGACGGTATGAATGCGCTGACGGAAGCAATCACTTCTTTTTACAGTGCCCCAGAGGAAGAAGTAAAAAACTAATCCGGGGCGATGCGGACCTGGCTACCATCGCCCACTTTGTAACCCAGGGATATCCCCTGCGGGAGTTGGTCAGCCTGCGGCCCATGGAGCTGGCCTTCCTCCGCTGTGCTTGGATGCTGGAATTAGAATATGTCGAGGAGGCTTTCACCCGTGGCAACAAAAACCGTTAATATTCTGTTGAAGATGAACGATCAGTTCACTTCCAAATTGGTGAAGGCCGGAAAGGTGACCAAAGAGCAGAAGCGGGCCATGGACAAATGTGCCAGCTCCGCCATGCGATTTTCTAAAACGGTGCAAACGGGCTTTACCAGTGTGGTCAAAAACATCGGGAAAGCCGGCGCCGCCCTGGCTGGTTTTTCCTTTGCCGGTTTGACCGCTGGATTTGTCGCCTTGGGAGATGCGACAGAGGAGTACCGCAAGGCCATGGGGAAGCTCAACACCGCGTATCAAGCGGCAGGATACAGCGCGGCGGCGGCCCAGACGAGTTATAAAGAATTTTATAAAATTCTGGGGGACACCGATACCGCCACAGAGGCCAGCCAGCTGCTGGCAAAGCTGAGCAAAAGCGAGGCTGACGTGACCAAGTGGACCCGGATTGCCGCGGGGGTTTCTGGCACCTTTGGAGACGCTCTGCCCATTGAGGGACTGATTGAATCCGCCAACGAAACCGCGAAGGTGGGAAAGGTGACGGGCGTCCTGGCCGACGCGCTCAACTGGGCCGGAATCAGCGAGGACCGTTTTAACCAGAAGCTGGTGGCAGCTGGGAATGAGGGAACCCGGAACACACTAATCATGGAGACTCTGGGCGCTACCTACGAAAAGGCTGCCGACGCTTTTTACGCCAATAACAAGGCCCTGGTTCAGTCACGAGCCAACCAGGTGGCCATGCAGAAGGTGACCGGCGCCCTGGGCGAGGCCAGTGTCATTGCAAAAAATAAACTGTTCGAGTTGGCCGGGGCTACTGAGGAGGGCGGGGTCAGAAGCGGGTCCGCCCTGGCTTGGATCATGGAAAAGGCGGAGGCATTCAAAGCAAAGCTGGAGAGCCTTGATGTCAGTCAGTTTGCCCCGAAAGTGACGCAGGCGTTGACCCAGATTCAAAATGGCGTTTCCACAGTATGGGGGTATATCCAGCCGGTTCTGTCCTATATCGTACAGAACGCCGGAACGATGATCCCTTTGATTTTTAAGATCGTGACAGCTGTCTCTGCCCTCTCTGTTATCGCAAGCATTGCCACGAATATCATCTCATTCGTGAGCGCGGCGAAAACAGCCATCACAGTAATCAAGGGGGTTGGCGGCGCAATTACAGCTCTGACCGGAGGCCCGGCGACGCTGATTATGACGGCAATCTCTCTGCTGGTTGTTGGGTTTGTGTCTTTGTACAACAACAGTGAGACCTTCCGAAACGCCATCAATAAGCTGGGCAATGGGATCAAAACGGTTTTTACGGCGGTCAAGGATGCTGTCGTCTCCCTTAAGGACAAGTTTATCTCCGCCTTTGAGACCATCCGAAAAAAGGTCTCCAGTATTGTGGAAAAGATCAAGGGATTTTTGCAGCCTTTGGTGGACTTGTTCAACAAAGTGAAAGATGGGGTTGCCAGTATAGGGGGCAAAATCAAGGGATTCTTTGTGGGTGACGCCAGTGGTCATGCCACCGGCACCCCATACTTCCCAGGCGGTCCCACCCGGATCAATGAGGGCGGCCGGGGAGAAATTGTGGACTTGCCCAACGGGACCCGGATTATTCCCCATGATGTGGCAAAGAAGTCCCAGGGCGGTACCTCCATCGTGGTTCACGTTACCGTGCAGGGAAACGTGATCGGAAACCGCCAGTATATGGAACAGACGGGCGCGTATATCGCCAAGAAAATCATGGCTGCACAGGGGGTTGTGTAATGGATTTTATCCTGTCCTATAACAATAATGAGATGGTAATGCCCTTCCCGGTGGTCCCCAATGGGGGGATCTCCTTAACCCGAGACCAGGACAATATCACCTTTGACGGGGTCAACTATGAGCTACAAGCCATCGGAACCATGAACCTGGCCTCTTTTGAGCTGTCCAGCATTTTCCCCAACCGGCCCTATCCGTGGCTGCGCCCCGGGTCTGTGGCGGATGGGTGGGCCTATGTGCGGACCATTGAGGCGGCCCGCCTGCGGCGGATTCCCTTCCGGGCCATCCATCTGGACAACGATGGGACCGAACTGTTCAATCTCCCGGTGACGGTGGACTCCTTTGAATATGGACGGGATCAGGCCGGGGACGTGGCCTACACCCTCTCCTGCAAAGAGTATCGGTTTGCCATCCCGGTGGACCTGGAGGAGCTGGCGAAGCCGGCAGATGCCAAGGGAGAGGCAACCCAGACGGAATCACAGCGGCAGGAAAATACGGGGACCTCTCCCGAGGGCAGTTATCAAAAGAAGTACGACAGCGATGACGCTGTGATGATGGCCCGGACCATGTGGAACGAATCCCGGGGTATCCAGAGCAAAACGGAGATTGCCTGCATTGGGTGGACGGCGCTGAACCGGGTGGACGCCGGGGCCGCGGCGGGGTTCCGGGATACCCTTTCAGGGGTGCTGACCCAGGCAAATCAATTTGCCTACACCGCCAGCGCCCCCACCACCAGCGACTATGGCTATAACCTGGTGGAGCTGGCCACGGATGTGCTGGACCGGTGGAGCCGGGAAAAGGCGGGGCAGACCAATGTGGGCCGGGTTCTTCCCAAGGCTTACAAGTGGTACGCCGGAGACGGAAAGCACAACTATTTCCGAAACCAATACCAGGGCGGGACCCGGTGGAATTACAGTCTGCCCTCCCCTTATGAGAACTGAGGTGACGGCGTATGGCAACGCAAGTGGAGCAGGCGGTGGCCTGGGCCAAGAAAAAACTGGGCGTTACCATGTACAAGGGAAAATGCCAGGCATTTGTGGCGGATTGCTATGCCTATGGCGCTGGGATGACCCGGCGCTCTGCCAGCAGCGCGAAAGTCGCCCGGAACCTTTGGCGGGTGAGTACCAGTCAGTCCAATATCCCTGTGGGCGCCGCGGTCTATTTTGACAGCCCTACCTCCCCGCAGTATGGCCATGTGGGCCTTCACATTGGGAATAACCAGGTAATCCATGCCTTTGGAACCGTAAAGCAAATGAGTGTGTCCGCCATTATCGGGTGCGGCTATGCCTGGCAGGGCTGGGGTTGGAACGGCGGCGTCAAGCCCACCGGGGCGGGCACCACTGTCCCGGCGGGGACTTCGGACGGGGGGACAGAGAATGCCTCCCAAGGCGAGTCCGTGATCCACATCCCCCAGACCGAAAAGGTCTACACTGTCTATGAGCAGGACACCCCGTATAAGCTGCCGGATGTCTATGCGTATCAGTGGCAGTCCTATGAGAAGAAAACGGTGCTGGACATCTCGGACCGGGTGGGCAGTCCCTCTCTCTCCGACGATTCTGACAGTGTATGCCTGGAGCTGACCTTTCAGGTGCTGCAAGCCACTGGGGAGAAGTATTTTAAGCCCCTGGAAATCCGGCCGGGAGATTATGTCTCCGTGGTAAACACCAACAGCAAGGAATGCGTCTTCACCGGGCAGGTACAGGCGGTGAGTGGGTCCTATCGGGAATCCCTCTCTGTCACCTGCCATGACAACGGGCGTCTGCTGACCACCAATGACGTTATCATCCAGTTTGACAACGTGGCGGCCAAGACTGCGATTGCCCAACTGGCCGCCAAGGTAGGGATTCCAAGTCTTTCCTGCCCGGACTTAATCAGCAGCGTTTATTCCCTGGAGAAAAACAACGCAGCTACCATTGTCCAGGACATTTTGGAGACGGTGACCGCAGAAAACGGGGTGACCTACTTCCCGCGGATGATGGGAAACACCCTGGTGATCCGGTCTTACGGAGACACCTGTGTCCGGGGATTCTGCCGCCAGGAAGAAAACCTGGCCCCCTTTGATGTGATGACGGAGTGTGACGCCCCCCAGGTGGGCTGGGATATCAATGACCTAAAAAATGAAATCGTGGTATACAGTGAGTCGGATAACTCCGCCACGGTACAGGCCAGGGCGGAGGATGCAGCCGCTGTGCGGCGATACGGACGACGTGTGGGCCTGGTGACCTTCTCCGACCAAGACACGGTGACCGCGTCTGCCAAGGCCCAAAACACGTTACGAGAGAAAAGTGTGGTCAAAGAGACGTTTTCCTTGACTACCTATGGCAGTGACCGGATTGTGGCCGGGGTACGGATGAAGGTGGACCTGGCGGAGATCCGGGGGGAATTCTGGGTGACCGCAGTGACCCACGATCTGGGACCGCCCCATAGGATGACTCTGACCATGAGGAGGGCTGAGTGATGAGCTGGGAGCATGCCATCGCCCGGGAATTGAAAAAACGGGACAATCCAGTGTATTATGCCTGGTTTTCCGGGGAGGTGACCTCCCCGGTCCAAACCACAGATGAGGAGGGCCACGTGAATTACTCCGGGCCGACGATTGTCTCTTGCTTCGACGGGGCAGTCCAGCTCCGGGCAGACCGGCTCCAGCAGCTCCCTGGGGCCGAGCCTTACCACGCCGGACAGCGGGTTGCCCTGCTGGGGCATCCCTTTGCCAAAGAGCCGGGCAGTCAGAAAATTTTGATTTTAGGAGTGGTCACGGATGTTATTTAATCAGACGGAAGAACAACGCCAAGAGATGACCGCCCAAGACGATGGGGTACTTGGCGTCTCCTTTGCCTTTGACTGGAAGGCCGGGCATTATGAAATGGCGGCGGGTTCCCCGGTGGAGATCAGCGGGACAAGGGCGGCCCAGGCATGGCTGCAACAGGTGCTGCGGACCAAACGGGAACGGTATTCCATTTACCCAACAGACTTTGGCGCGCCGGCCCAGACCCTGGTCGGGCAAAAGTATCCCAAGGGCTTTCTCCTGTCAGAGCTGCGGCGGCAGCTGGCAGAGAGCGCGGCTTACTGCCCGGCCATCCAAGACGTGGGCGACCTAAAGCAGGAGGGAGACGCCATCACGGGGACGGTCTCTCTGACAACCCCTTCCGGGGAGCGGCAGGAGGTGTTCTATTTTGGCCCTTGACTTAGCAGAGATTCATCAGCAGATGCTGGATGGGATCGGCGAACGATACCAGAAAACCACAGGCTTCCCGGCCTATGACTTTACCCGGGCATTTGCCATCGCGGTGCTGTCCCTGGACAGTGACATCGCCGTTGCCGAGGAGAAGCTGGACCTGGAAAATCTGTCTGGGACAGAGTTGGACACGTTCATCCGGCAGCACAGAGGCCTTTCCCGAAAATACGCCACCTATGCCACAGCCACCCTGCGGGTGGTCACCGGCGGTGGAGACATCCAGGCGGGGAACCTGTTCTCCACGGCGTCCGGCGTAGAGTTTTACGCTATCCAGGATGGGACATACACGGCGGGGGACACCTTTTCTGTACGCGCCTATGTCGGTGGAGAATCTGGCAATGTGGGCCCCAACACGATCACCTATATGCCAGTCACCATTGCAGGCATTGGCGCGGTGACCAACGACGAAGCTGCCACAGGGGGCTATGACGCGGAGAGCGATGAGGAGTTCCGGGCCCGTTATTACAATGACCTGCAAAATCCAAACAACGGCAGCAACCAGCAGGCCTACATCGCCTGGGCCATGTCGGTGCCCGGTGTGGGCCGGGTTCGGATTTTCCCCCAGGCATTGGGCGCGAATACCGTGGAAGTCTGTCTTGTGGACCCCAATATGGAGCCTGCCGGCAGTGAAGTAATCCAAGCGGTACAGGCACTGATTGATCCCAACAAAAATGGCGATGGCAGCGGGGAGGCCCCCATTGGAGCGGTGTGTACAGTGACCACGGCGGAACGCCTGGAGATTGCAGTGAGCGCGTCTGTCACCATCGCGGAAGAGGCAGAACTTGGCGCAGTAACGGAGGCGGTAAAGGCCAACTTGACCGATTATCTTCGGGAAATTGCCTTTGCAAAAGGGGTTAGCTATGTCAGCTATGCCCAGATCACCAGCCGGATCAATGCCACGGAAGGGGTCCTGGATCACAAGGATTTGACGGTGAATGGAGGGACCTCTAATGTCCCTCTGGAGGACCGTCAAACCCCTGTGCTGGGGGAGGTGCATCTGACTTGACCGTCAAAGAATTCGCCTTGCGGCAGCTCCATTGGATGGTGCAGAGCGATCCGTGGGTACAGGAAATCTTCCTGGCCGGTGGGGAGAGTTTGGATCAGCTGGCGGAACGAATCCTGGCCGTTTCCCGCTTTGACAACTTTGCGCTGCTGAACAGGGCCCAAGTCGAATATTATGAAAAAATCCTTGGCCTCCCCCAAGACGACAACAAATCCTTGGATGACCGGCGGGCAGCAATCCAGGCCGCCTGGCAGGCGGCGCAGAAGCCCAGCTTGGCAACCGTTCAGGCGATTTGCGACAACTGGAAGACCGGCGGAATCATCGCCAGCTACACGCCCGGGGTCATCCTACTTCGGTTCTTAGGGAGTCCAGGCGTCCCAGAGGGAATCGAAACCCTAAAAGAGGCCCTGGAGCGAACGGTCCCGGCGCATTTGGTGCTTAATTACGCATTCCAATACCTTTTAATCCGTGAAGTCCACGAAAAAATGACCTTGGCACAGTTGGCGGAAACGCCGCTGAATCACTTTGCAGGAGGCTAACCCATGGCAAGTTATACACCCAATTTAGATCTATTGAAGAAGTCTCCGGTAACAGACGGAGATGACATGTTTAATGTAGAAACGATGCTCAATGAGAACTGGGATCGAATTGACCGAGGCGTTGGCGACTACACCGCCCCGGCCCAAAAGATGGGACTGACAGGGGACCTCAGTGTTGGGGCTTCCCTTGGCGTGCTTGCAAACATCGGCAATGTCCATGTGTGGAGGAAGACGGTGACTACGGAGGAGGAGGTCCCGGCGGGGTACAAATTAGTGGATGACAATACAGATAGGACATTAGACGATGTACCCAATGCACTCATCAATTTAGGAAATTCGAATCAACGTACTGCATACATCAATTGCGCTGACTCTATAACAGTGGATGATGGCGGCGGAATTTCACTCAATTCTGCAACAACACATTATCAAGCAAACGACGCGCTAAATGCTGCATCATGGCTTAGGGGTAAATATATAAAACTATACTATATAAATGACTTTGGAAACTGGTTTGGCCCTCCGGCCTTAGACCAAAATAAAACATATTATGTACCTAATGATGCGCAAATTAGTGTTAACTCGGCGACCATCATTGTGGATAAATTACAGCGTGTTGACGCTTACCCCCTCACTCCCCCTGGCACCCACATCACCTACCTAACCTCCACAAACCGCAATGCCTACCAGGAGGGAGACAACGAGGTTCCGGCTAAATATGAGTTGGGACCAATTATAGAAGAAAGTTATAAAGTTGTTGGACTTTCTTCTGGTCAGAATCAGGAATCGTATAGATACGGAGATACTCCGCAAGTTTCCATAGATGGTGTTATTTTGCCAGATTCCTTGAAAAATGGTATCACACTGTATTGTACTGCTGAAAGTGCTAATACAGCGAATTCAACTTTACGAGGTAAATTTTTAATAAGACCTGGTTCTTTTTCGAATGCGAATTTCCCAGTAAATAAGGTTGTATTTATTCCTCTTGATGCACTTTTTACTTATAACGAAGGCGGAGATTACTATTTATATCTGGATAAATACCAAGAAGTTATTGGTGTGCCCGGCGTTCCTGCTAATACTTCCATTGAGTATCTGGGGGTGTTGGGGGAGAAATCTAAGATACAGGTGCTCTCCTATGTAGGAACAGGGACATCCGGGGAAGCTAACGCTTGCTCAGTTACTGCGAGTTTCCCGATTGAGGTATTATTCTCTTTGGGGGCTACTGGGATAATTTTTAGTGACCCAGACGCCCCAGGTATATTAAACGGTGATTGGGGTACCAACGCGAATGGCGTGATGTTCGGTAAATACCTGACAACAACTTTTGCCGAACACATGGGATTTAATGAAGGTACTGGGACGTCCCTTGGGAAAAAGTCTGCGGACGGAAAAACGTTCTATTGGTACAATAAAACTTTCTCTGTAACAAACGTTTCTGGCCGTTTGTATTATTTTCTTGCACTTGGATAAAGGAGGTAACCCATGTATTACATTAACCCAACCCCCAACGAATCTGGCAACCACGGCAACCCCATGGGACAACCTTTTCCAAACTGTGTGACCCTACCTGACGATCTCCTGAGCCCCTATCTTGCGGCAAAGGGGTTTGTGACCCTGACCGTGGAAAAGGGCGCTGTGACAAGCCTGGAGACCAACCAGGAGGCGCTGGACGCCTATGAAGCAGACCACCCCGACCTCCCGCCGGAAGATCCGGAGGAACCCGTTACCTGGGCCGCCATGGCGGCAGCAATTCGAGAAGGAGTGAATGACGTTGACTGAAAAAGAGTTTGTTTTGGATACCTTGCGCCGGGCGGGGAAGTCTGCCGCAGTCAACTTGCAAGCAGAATCCCCCTCCATGACCGGCACGGAACTCTGTGCCGCAGAGGAGTATATCCCAGACTTCCAGGCGGCCAGAACTGCCAAAAACATGCTGGAGCGCAAGGCAGGCCAGAAAGATGGCTTTGTCTGCCGGTCCAGCGCCGGGCGGGTGGTTTGTCTCCTCCAGGTCTACGACAGTGAAATCTACCCCCAGGAACCGGAGGAACTGCCCGCCCAGTGGGGATTTGTCTGGTCCACCGACCCGGACAAGGCGCTGCCCTTCCTCTCCCTCTCCACGTCCCCCTACGCCAAAGGGGACTGCTGCACCGCTGGTGGCAAAACCTGGCGCAGCAAGATCGACACCAACACCTGGTCCCCGGAGACGAATCCGGAGTTTTGGGAAGAAGTGAAAAAATAAAATGCTGCCCCACGGATGGGACAGCAAAAATTGACAATCTGCGGCGCGGCATGGTATGATGGACCTACCCCGAAAGGGGGCAGAAAGAGGCGCTGCGCAAAACGGCAGGCGGTTTAGCCACACCCTCCGAGAGGAGGTGAGGCCATGCCCATTACGATTACGTTACATATCTTTGGATATACCGTAACGATTCGCATTAAAGGCAGAAACCGCCACTCGGCCAAGTGACGGTTTCAAGGCTTTTGCTTTGATCTCTTAACTTGCACGGGCTAAACCGCTTGTAGCAGTGCCCTTTCTGTTTCCATTATACCATCCCGCCCCGGTTTGTCAAGAGAACAGGCCGGGGCTTTGCTGTGCCTGTAACGAACAGGAGAAATAGATATGGAGCAGCTTTTTACACTGGCGGGCGTTGCCTTGGGGTCCAGCGGCTTATCTGCGATTGTCGTTGCGATCCTCAATCACCATTGGGCCAAGAAAAAGAATTCGTCCGGGAAACTGGACGCGCTTGTGGAAGCGCAAAAGGTATTGATGATCGATCGGGTACGATATCTCGGCTCCTCCTACATCCATGACGGGGAAATTGCCTTGGAGGATAAGGAGAATCTTGCTGAGATGTATCAAGCATACAAAGCACTGGGGGGAAACGGACATCTATCTACCGTTATGGCGGAGGTGGAACGGCTCCCCGTGGCAGAAAAGAGGTGAGAGAGATGAACGAGAAGTGGAAAGCCTGGTGGAAAGCGGCGGGAATCCGTGCAATCAAGACCATGGCAGAAACCGCCATTGCCACGATTGGGGCGGCAGCGGTGCTTTCTGCGGTGGAATGGCCGGTGGTTCTGTCAGCCACCATACTGTCCGGCATACTGTCCTTGCTGGTTAGTATCAAGGGCCTGCCGGAAGTTGAGAAAGAAACTGCAAACAAAAACTAAAGACAAAGAAGGAGAATTCGTATGGCAAATCGTTTTTATGCGAATCGCATGGCAATCAAGGCTATCAGCGAGAAAGAGGGCGTGGACGTAGACATTGCCTCCCGCATGTATGCGCAGCAGCAGGGCTGGACCGGCTGGGAAAAGGAAATGGACGAATGGAATGATATTCAGCGTTCCTACATGAAGTCTAAGACAAAGACACTGGCAGACCTTTTTAAGTAAAAGGGGGATTCCTATGGAAGAAAAGAATGCTCCTCTGTCTGTTGTACATCCAGAAGATGATATTCCAGAATCTATGCTGGACGAGATGACCAACGGAAAAGGGGAAGATAAAGATGAGTAACAGCCCTCTTGTGACCTACACCAAATTATCCCCCAACCATTCCGGGCGGCGCAACCACGTAATCGACACCGTTTCCGTTCACTGCATGGCAGGCAATGCCAGCGTAGAGACTTGCGGGGCATTGTTTGCTGACCCGTCTCGTAAAGCCAGCGGCAATTATGGGATTGGAAGCGACGGACGGATTGCCCTGTATGTGGAGGAGGCCAACCGGTCCTGGT
>OIWP01001027.1_pt1 | contig 37421 bp, 31 predicted proteins | sample 1587661 | NCBI WGS metagenome assembly OIWP01 (sample SAMEA3888899, study PRJEB22519) | human gut metagenome | biome: human gut; feature: human-associated habitat; material: faeces | place: Denmark | collected 2010 | reverse complement strand
CGCCACGGGCCAGCATGGGCTTCAACATATTGCCGGCATCCATCGAGCCTTCGGCCGCACCCGCGCCGACGATGGTGTGGATCTCATCGATGAAGGTGATGATCTGACCATCCGCATTCTTGATTTCGTTCAGGACGCTCTTCAGGCGCTCCTCGAACTCGCCACGGTACTTCGAACCGGCCACCATGGAGCCTAGGTCAAGGGAGATGAGCTTCTTGCCTTGCAGGGTGGTGGGCACGTCGCCCGCCACGATACGCTGGGCCAGGCCTTCCACGACGGCGGTCTTGCCGACGCCGGGCTCGCCGATCAGCACCGGGTTGTTCTTGGTACGACGGGAGAGGATCTGAATCACGCGGCGGATTTCCTGGTCACGTCCGATGACCGGGTCCAGCTTGCCTTCCTTGGCGGCGGCCGTCAGGTCGGTGGAGTACTTCTCTAGGGCCTTGTACGAGCCTTCCGCGTCCGGGCTGGTGACCTTCGCGCCACCACGCACGCCGGGTACGGCCTTGCGCAGGGAGGCTGCGGTGACGCCGTTCTTCTCCAAGATTTCGGCCGACTGGTTCGGCTTGCTGGCCGCGATGCCGATAAGCAGATGTTCGGTGGAGACGTATTCGTCGCCCATCTGCTGCATTTCCTTCTCAGCCTGGGCGATGGCGGCGGTCAGCTGGCGGCTGGCCTGTGGCTGCGAGGTGCTGGATCCGGATGCGCTCGGCAGCGCGACCAAAGCGTTGCGCACCGCCGCGCCGATGGCCTGCGGGTCCCCGCCCGCGGCCTCGATCAGAGAGCGCGCCACGCCGTTTTCCTGGCGCAGCAGCGCATCCATGACGTGCAGGGTCTCGACCTGCGCGTTTCCTGCGGCGGACGCACTCTGAATCGCGTCGCCGACGGCTTCTTGGGCCATAGTGGTGAACTTCTGTTCCATATCGTATTCCTCCATATCATGCGGTCTGCGCAGTGCGGCTCGCGGGCTTCGAAAGCCCTGCGAGCGTTGCGACAGACCGCAGCTTGTCGTTGTCTGATATGGTCAACCGACCTGGAACCCATTCTATTCCCAAAACTTGAGTGCATATGACTCAAGTTTTGGATTTTGGTGGGGAGGGTGACTAGTAGCCCCCTCTGATGAGGAAGCTTGGGCAGCCGCTACTTCAGTGCGCCGACGGCGGATTCGGCGGCGGCGAGGACTTCGCCGGAGAGAATCGCCTCGGCCACGCCCTCAATCTGCGGGGTGGTCCAGGTATCGCGTACGTCGGGGCCGATTTCGTTGGCGTACTGGCGCACCACGCGGTATACGGCGGCACCGGCCGCACCCGGACGGTACGGCTTGCGGAAGTCGAAGGAGCGGCAGGAGCACAGCAGTTCCACGGCCAGCACGCGCGCAAAGGCCGGAATCGACCGGCGCAGCTTGCGGGCGGCGGCCCAACCCATCGACACGTGATCTTCCTGCATGGCGGAGCTTGGAATCGAATCGACCGAGGCAGGCACGGCGTTACGCTTCATTTCGGAGACGATGCCGGCAGCGGTGTATTGGGCGATCATGAAACCGGAGTCCACGCCCGGGTCACCAGCCAGGAACGCCGGCAGGCCGCGGTTGCGCGCCACGTCAAGGAAGCGGTCGGTACGACGCTCGGAGATAGAGGCTACGTCGGCGGTCGGAATCGCCAGGAAATCGAGCACATAGGCCAGCGGCGCGCCATGGAAGTTGCCGTTGGACTCCACACGGCCGTCCAGCGTGACGCACGGGTTATCGATGGCGGAGGCGAGTTCCACGCCCGCCACGGAGGCCGCGTATTCCACGGTGTCGCGGGCGGCGCCGTGCACCTGCGGGGTGCAGCGCAGCGAGTAGGCGTCCTGCACACGCACGGTGGAGCCCGGGCGGCCGGCCTCAATCAGACCAGAGTCCTTGAGCATGCGGGCGATGTTCGCAGCGGAATCGCCTTGGCCGCGATGCGGGCGCAGCGCCTGCAAGTCGGCGGCGAATACGCGGTCGTTGCCGAGCATGCCTTCCACGCTCATCGCGGCGGCGACATCCGCGGTCTTGAGCAGCAGGCGCAGATCGGTGATGGCCATACACAACATGCCGAGCATGCCGTCGGTGCCGTTGACCAGCGCCAGTCCTTCCTTCTCTTTCAAATCGACGGGCGTGATGCCGGCCGCACGCAGCGCTTCGCCGCCGCCGATCTTGAGGCCGTCAGCGTTGCGGGCCTCGCCTTCACCCATCGCCACCAAAGCACAGGCTGCGAGCGGCGCCAAATCACCGGAGCATCCGAGTGAACCGTATTCGTAGACCACCGGGGTGATGCCGGCGTTCAGCATATCGGCGTAGACCTGCGCGGTTTCCGGGCGCACACCGGTGCGTCCGGTGCACAGGGTGCTCAGGCGCAGCACCAGCAGGCCGCGCACCACCTCACGCTCCACTTCCGGTCCGGCACCGGCGGCATGCGAGCGAATCAGACTTTTCTGCAGCTGCGCACGCTGTTCCTTGGGGATGGAGGTGGAGGCGAGCGCGCCGAATCCGGTGGAGATACCGTAATGCGGCACGGTGTCGTCGGCCAAATGATCGATAACCGCGCGACTCAGCGCCATCTCATGCTTCGATTCGTCCGAAATCGCCACTTTGGCACCGCCGCGCGCTACGGCGATAACGTCCTCGATGCTCAGCGCTCCAACACCTACGGTGACCGTCTGCTCTGCCATGCTCATACCTTTCTATATATGTGCCGCATTCCGCATATACGACATATGCGGCACATGCTTCGCCGGGGATCCGCGACTGCCCGCATTCGCTCACCGCACCTGCCCATCAACAGCAGGCGACGCAAACGCGACCAATCGCTCCCCGAGTAATCAAACCTTGGCCATTTCACCTCAGTCGGATGCCCGCCATAAGCCACTTCGTCCATCTTGTGTCTGAAATCTCAGACATGTAAGGTGATGGAAATATGAGCCATGCCTCGCAGCAATACGCCTTCACCGAGCCACGTACCGTCAAGCGGGCGCAGGTGAAGCCATCAGAACGGGAACATCAGACATCATCATCCGCGCCACGTGTCTCGCTGGCTCCGGCGGCCGACCGTACGCTCGACATCCTCGAGTTCATCGCGAGCAATGGTCAGACGCAAGCCGCCACGCTCGCTCGCGAACTCGGCATTCCGCGCTCCACGGTGTACCAATTGTTGGAGATTTTGGAGCGTCACGGACTGGTCACCCGCCTTGCCGAGCAGCGCGCGTACGGCATCGGACTCAAGACTTTCGAGCTGGGATCGGCCTATTCTCGCCAACATCGTGTATCGCAGGTCGCGCATCCGGTGTTGGCGCGTCTTGTTGACGAGACCGGCGAAAACGGACATCTGGCCGTGCTGCACGGCAACGAAATCATTTATGTGATTGAGGAGCGCGCCGCGCATCGCCCGCCGCTAGTGTCAGGCGTGGGCGTGCGCCTACCCAGTCACCTGACCGCCACCGGGCGGGCCATTCTGTCCGCACTCCCCCGCAATCAGGTCCGCGCGCTATATCCCAATCGTCAGGCGTTCACCGACCGCACCGGCATCGGCCCCAAATCGCCCAAGGAGCTGGAGGCAACGCTCGCCGAAACCCAACGCACCGGTTTTGCCGAGGAACACGGAGACGTGACGCCCGGCTTTGATTCATACGCCGTCGCTGTGCGCGACTACAACGACTTTCCCATCGCCGGGCTGGCTCTCACTTTCGTGAGCGGATCGCTGCGCCCCGAACAGGAGCGGTCGCTTAAGACCAAGCTGCGGCTTGCCGGCACGGAACTGTCCCGGCGTCTCGGCGCGGTCGGCAGTTTGACATGAGGATTCGCGAGATCATCGTGCTGGGCTCCTTCGCCCCGATCACGATTTTCTCAACTAAGTTCACCGATTCGCTGACCGGCAACGCCAAGCTCGCCGGCTTCTCGCTGACAGTGACGGCCATCATCAGCTTGGTGGTGATGACCGCCCTGCACGCACTTCTGCCGGGAGCGTAAGGCGCGTTCTTGGTTCCCTCAGTCAGCTTCTCCGCCTGGACGGGTCCCCTCAGAGAGGGGAGCCAGAACGAGTCACGCCCGAACGATTACGTTGCGCAGATCACCGATGCCTTCGACGTGCACGATGGTCTCGTCGCCTGGGTCGAGGTGGCCGGAGGCGTTCGGGGTGCCGGTCATGATGACGTCGCCAGGCAGCAGCGTGGAGAACGACGAAATCGCGGCAATCTGCTCGGGGATGCCGTGAATCAGGTTCGCGGTGGTGCCAGACGCCATCGGCACATCCTCGCCGTTCAGCGTGAAGGAAATCTTGGCGTCCTTCCAGTCGAGGTCGTCACGCATCACGATCCACGGGCCAAGCGGACAGGAGGTATCGAAGCCCTTGGCGCGCGTCCACGTGGGGTCGATGCCCTGCAGATCGCGCAACGTCACGTCGTTGACGCAGGTGAAGCCGAGCACGTAATCCATCGCGTTTTCAACGGACACGTTCTTGGCGATGCGTCCCATCACCACGGCCACTTCCGGCTCGAAGTTCATGTCCTTGGAGCAGGCCGGGTACACGATCGGATCGTCGGGGCCGATTACCGAGGTGGACGGCTTGGTGAAGATCACCATGTCCTCCGGCGCGTGGGCGATTTCGGAATGGCCGGCCTCGTGCATGAACTGGGCGTGGGCCTCGTAGTTCTTGGCCAGACCGTAAACCTTGGAGGGGATCACCGGGGAAAGCAGGCGGATGCCGTCGCCGTCGACCGGGTAACGAGTGCCGGTGGGCTTGACCTGGTCGCCGGCCAGCGGATGACCGTCGAGTTCGATGAGGTAGTCCTTGCCGTCCGTTTCGTCCTTTTGTACGAAGGCGTAGCGCGGCGAATCATTCAAAGAAAAACGTGCGAGTCTCATGCCTGTAAGCCTACTCCTTGGCGGTTCCTTCCGCAGAAGCATCCGTCCAAGGAGCAAGCAGACCGGCCTTCAATCGACCAAAACGCACGTTCGCTGGGATTGCTACTTTTCGGTCCAGGTTTTGTCATACAGCGACTGGCCGCTTTGCGTGTGCATGATGACGCGCAATGATGCCTTGCCGCTGGAGGTCTTGCACATCGAGCCCAGCAGATTCGCGGTGGATTGATAGGTGCTGTCCATAGCATCCAGTGAGGAAGCGAAGGTATCGCCTAGCGAGGCATAGCTGTCGTCGAGCACGTACTCGTACACCAAGGTGTCACCGTCGACACGGTAGTTGAAGGTGATGCCGGTGTCTGCAAACGTATCCGCTTCGGATTCAATGGAGTCCTTGAATTCCAAAGAGTCGACGAAATCCTGAATCGAATCGTACAGCCCATAATCGCCGTCGGTTAGATCGTCATGGGTTTCGCCCAACGTGTCGTCCAGCACATCGTCAAGATTATCTTGAGCTTTGCTCTTATCGCTGCTATCACCGTTGCCCGAAGAGGACTGACTATAGAAGGAATCGGTTTTCGCCTCATCTATAGCCTTGCTGGCATACGAGGCACCGCCGACGATCAGCGCGATGACCAGTATTACCTGTATCACCATGCCCGCCGCACTGATGATGATGCCGGCGATGGCCAAGCCCTTGCCCTTGCCGCCCTGTTTCTTAATCTGGTTGAGGCCCACGATGCTCAGGATCAGACCGAGGAGTGAGACAAGGAACGAGCAGATAAAACCGGCAATAGCCAGACCGTTGTACTTCTGGTTCGCTTCAGGCGGCACACTGCCGTAAGAACCAGACCATCCCGGCTGGCCGTTCGGTTGGCCGCCTTGCATATACGGGTTATAGGGCGTTTGCGGAGGCACGGCCCCGCCGCCCGGATATACCGGAGCACTGCCGCTGCCGTAGACCGGAGGAACCGATCCGCCTGCCGGAGCCGCCCCCGGATAGGGCGAATTGGGTGCTGCCGGTGCGGGCGCGGGCGCAGCGGCAGGAGTCACTGGTGGCAAAGCCTGCGTAGGCGGTACCGGCTGATTGGCCGGCGCAAAAGGCTGGGTGGGTTGCTCGGCAGGTGTAAACGCCTGCGTAGGCTGCTCAACAGGAGTGAATGCTTGAGTGGGCTGTTCGCCCGCTGCGATTGCTTGGGTTGGAGCATTGTTGGCGGCGGTTCCCGTTTCTGCCGTCATCGCATTTAACGGCTCAGTCGGATTGGCGTCAGCTTGCTGCCACGGCACCTGGCCGTTCGGATTGACATTCGAATCAGTCATGACATGCACTCCTTCAACTGCATCGCACCCCACTTGCGAGATGCGCCCCTCGTCTTACGCGCCACATTGTGCGTTACAGACAACTGTACTCCTCGTGGCGAGCCTTAGGTACCCTAGGAAATTTGTCCCCGTCATCGACGCGGCGTGGCACTTTACCAATTCAGTCAAATAATTGCTTCACGAACACCAATCACGCTCAAACTTTGTGCATTTGGCGCGGTCTCCAAACCAGCTGTTCAAACCACTCTCTGCGGAGCGATTCTTGCGTCAGAAGACGGGCAGCCCCTCGACTGGCTCGTAGCGTGTGGCGCGGCCACGACCACGAGATTGCGCAAAGCCGTCTTCAACGAGACTTTTCAGCAGTACCCGAGCACGCGAGACCCCTAATTCCATATGCTCCGCTAATTCGGAAGTTGATATGCTGCCTTGACTCACAAGATACTGTAGCGCTTCTGATTCCGATTTGGAGAGGTGTCCCACGGAAGTCCAGGATTTCATGGACTCGCTATTTGCTGGCGTCATAACAGATCCGCCAAGGTTTGTGTACCGTACTACAAGTTTTACGCGATCAGGACGAGTTAGCACTTCCAGCAGTGGATGCGGCGCGCCAACAGAATCACAACCAGCTCGCATCACATCAAAGCCGCTTCCTGCTTTTTCACCGATACCGATGAGAAAAAACATTTTCATGAGGATAGGATTGCGTGCATCAGATATTCCACCTTGCTCCGCCTCGGCCTTTGTAACACGGAGCCGCCCAGGATTGGTGAACTCGATGGTTGATTGGCGCCTAATAATCACAGTGCCTCTTCTACCCATATAGTCCGCATGAACGATAGCGTTGGTTAACGCCTCGCGAATAGTGATTTCCATGGGATTTTCATCCATACGTCGCGCTTCTCCGTCCAAACGGAATGGGCGCGGCACCGCCTGCCGCAGCCTACCATATACTGACTGCCAAAAATCATATAAGTTGCCGGACCAAATTCCGTCAGTAGAGGTAATGCGATCATCCCAACGATCGAGTCCAATTTCTTCACGATAGTCAAGGAAATAATTTGCGAATTCCCGCACGATATCATATTCGCGCCCAAACATCAGCAATCCAGCAATAGTTGGATGCAACTGATTATCTTTGGTAGAACGAGCGAGCGCCTGCAGACGCACGAGAAAATCTTCGTCATTGAGGTTACGCCACGGATGGTTCGGGCGAATCCTTCGAAAATAAGAACGGTACGAGGCAATCGTGCCTGAATCCAATGCGGCACTACCCAAATCTTCCACGATACGAAGATCCTGAGGAGTGTCACTGCCATCGCGAAACATTGCTTTGACTTCATCCCGGTCGCAATGGTAGTCATAGACTGTCTGGTAATTTGTCTTTGGCCTTTTTTTCGCCTCAATACAATTATCTTCTCGAAGTAGCCTCACATCCGACTCGGAAAGGCTGGCAAAAGAAATCAACTCAATAACGTCAGAATTCGCCACTTTATACGCCTTTCCGCCAGTTTTTCATTCTGGGGAAGCCGAGCCATGTTCAAGCAGCGTCATCCCCCCACTTGCAACATTAAAAACACAGAAGCCTGAAACCGGCATTATTGCCTCAGCAATATTCAGTCGGTTTCAGGCTAAATCGTTAATCCTCTGGCGAAACGACGATCTACTTCTTCAGCAGCGGTGCGACTTGCTCCTCGTAAGCGGTCAGGGCGGTGTCGATCACGTTGTGCATGTCATAGTACTTGTACGTGCCCAGGCGACCGCCGAACACGGTGTTCGGCTCGGCCTTGGCCTTGGCCTCGTACTGGGCGTACAGTGCCTTGTCCGCATCCGTGTTGACCGGGTAGTACGGCTCGTCGCCGCGTTCGGCGAAACGGCTGTATTCCTCCCACACCACGGTCTTGTTCGGGTTCTGGGCATCGTGGCGTTCCGGGTTGAAGTTCTTGAATTCGATGGCACGGGTGTAGGGTACGTCCGCGTCGGAGAAGTTCATCACCGGGCAGCCGAAGTGGTCGCCCTCGTCGTAGCGGACCTCCTTGAAGTCGACCGTGCGCCACTTGAGGTCGCCCAGCTCGTAGTCGAAGTAACGGTCCACCGGGCCCGTGTACACGACGGGCACGCCAGCCGCCTGCAGCACCTTCTTGTTGTACGGCTGGGACTCGTCGAAGAAGTCGACTCCAAGCTCCACAGTGATACGCGGGTCGTCGATCATCTTCTCCATCCACGCGGTGTAGCCATCGGCGGGCAGGCCCTCCCACGTGTCCTTGAAGTAGCGGTTGTCGTAGTTGAAGCGCACGGGCAGGCGCTTGATGATGGCGGCCGGCAGCTCGGACGGGTCGGTCTGCCACTGCTTGCCGGTGTAGTTCTTGATGAACGCCTCATACAGGGGGCGGCCGATGAGCTGAATGCCCTTGTCGTTCAGGTTGGCCGGATCGGTGCCGGCCAGCTCGCCCGCCTGCTCTGCGATGAGCTTCTGCGCCTCGGACGGCGTGTAGTGCGCGTGGAAGAACTGGTTGATGGTGCCGAGGTTGATGGGCAGCGGGTAGACCTCGCCGTCATGGGTGGCATACACGCGGTGCACGTAGTTCGTGAAGCTCGTGAAACGGTTCACGTAGTCCCAGACGCGCTTGTTGGAGGTGTGGAACAAGTGCGCGCCGTACTTGTGGATCTCCGCGCCGGTCTCCTCATCCATATACGAGTAGGCGTTGCCGCCGATGTGGTCACGGATATCGATGATGTGCACACGGGCGCCGGTGTGCTCCACCGCCTGCTGCGCCACCGTCAGGCCGAACAGGCCCGCGCCGACGATGACGAGATCGGGATACTGGGCGGTTTCAGAATTATTCGGCGCACCGGCCATAGCAAGCAAACCTTCCACAAGTCGTGTTCGTTTTCTGAGAGTCCATATTACTTGAACGCACTCCCCTTCGTTCAACGCACCATCTATCCGATTAAGTTGAACAACATAATCGCATAAATATAGGGGTACCCTAGTGAGATCCGCCGCACAAAGAAATTCATAATCTCATCCGAATGCCGACAATGCTTTCCGACAAAAGCAATGGAACTTTCATAGGTATTGGCAGGCACATGTCTATGATGGAGAGGTTACGTAACGTTTAGATATCTTGATTATGAGAGGATGCATCAATGAAGATTGCGGTTGCCGGAACCGGTTATGTGGGTTTGTCCGTGGCGTTGCTGCTCAGCCAGCATCATGAAGTGCACGCGCTGGACATCGTGCCGGAGAAGGTGGATCTGCTCAACGCCGGCAAGAGCCCGATTGTGGACAAGGAGATCACGGCGTTCCTCGACCGCAACGCCTCGGGCGAGCGCCCACTGAACTTCCAGGCCACGCTGGACCCGGCCCAGGCATACACGGATGCCGACTACGCGGTAGTCGCCACGCCCACGAATTATGACGAGAAGCGCAACTACTTTGACACCTCCAGCGTAGAGGCCGCGGTCGCGGCAGTGCGCGAGCACTCGCCCCACGCATGGATCGTCATCAAGTCCACGATTCCGGTGGGCTACACCCTGCAGTTGCGCGAACGCCTGCATGACGACCACATCATCTTCTCCCCGGAGTTCCTGCGCGAGGGCCACGCCTTGTACGACAACCTGCACCCGAGCCGTATCGTGGTTGGAGCCCCTCAGGACGATGAGGCCGCCGTGGCCGCTGCGAAGACATTCGCGGGTCTGCTCGCCCAAGGTGCTGACCCCGCCGAGGCCGAGCGTCATAATGCGAACGGCTCCACGGGTATTCCCGAGCTCGTGGTCGGCACCACCGAGGCCGAGGCCATCAAGCTGTTCGCCAACACGTACCTGGCATTACGCGTGGCCTACTTCAATGAACTCGACACCTACGCCGAGTCCCGCGATCTCGACACGCGCGCAATCATCAACGGCGTATGCCTCGACCCGCGCATCGGCGACGGATATAACAACCCGAGCTTCGGCTACGGCGGCTACTGCCTGCCCAAGGACACCAAACAGCTACTTGCAAACTACGCGGCCGTGCCACAGAACCTCATCGAGGCCATCGTGGAGGCTAACCGCACCCGCAAGGACTTCGTCTCCGACGAGATCCTGCAGCTTGTCGACGGCGTCAAGGAACCGGTTGTGGGCATCTACCGCTTGACCATGAAATCCGGGTCCGACAACTTCCGCCAGTCCGCAATCCAGGGCGTGATGAAGCGGCTCAAGGGCAAGGGCGTCACCGTAATCGTTTACGAGCCCACCCTCGACAAGCCCGACTTCTTCGGCAGCCCCGTAACCCACGATCTCGCCGAGTTCAAGGCCAAGGCAGACGCCATCGTCGCCAACCGTTGGAACAACGACCTCAACGATGTGGCCGACAAGGTCTACACCCGCGACTTGTTCAAGCGCGACTAATCCAACGACTAACGCATATCATGCGCCTCTCGCTCCGATGAGCAACTTCGGCACGAGAATATGGATGAGGCGGCATTCCCGTTCAGGGGATGTCGCCTCATCCATATTCGCATCATATCGTCGGACTCTCAGTCCCACTACTTTCACTACCGATTGGAAACGAGCATAATCTTGCCTTCGGCGACGTCTTTCAAATGTTGGCCGTAAGGACTTTTGCCGTAACGTTCCGCTGATTCCAGTAACTCGTCGCAGCTAATCCATCCGTTCTCGTACGCGATCTCCTCCACGACCGCGATGGGCAGGCCCTGCGCGCGCTGCACCGTGCGCACGAATTCGCCGGCCTCGTACAGGGAGTCCATCGTGCCCGTGTCCAGCCACGCGTAGCCGCGCCCCAAGGTACGCACATTCAACATGCCAGCGTCCAGATACATCCGGTTGAGGTCCGTGATCTCCAGCTCACCACGAGCCGACGGGCGAATCTGCTTCGCGTACTCCACCACATGTTCGTCATAGAAATACAGTCCGGTCACCGCATAATGCGACTTCGGATGAGCCGGCTTCTCCTCGATGGATACGGCCTTGCCGTCACGGTCGAACTCGACCACGCCATACCGTTCAGGATCATCCACGTAGTAGCCGAACACGCTCGCGCCCTCGCCACGCTCGGCCTTGGCCACCGCTTTGGACAAGGTGGAGCCCAACCCGTTGCCGTAGAAGATGTTGTCGCCCAACACCAAGGCGCACGGCTCGCCATCGATGAATTCCTCACCTAGCAAGAACGCCTGGGCCAAGCCGTCTGGAGAGGGCTGCACTTTATAACTGAAATGCACGCCGTAATGTGAGCCGTCGCCCAGCAGCCTCTCGAAGTTCGGCAGGTCCTTGGGCGTGCTGATAATCAGGATGTCACGGATGCCCGCCAACATCAGCACACTCAGCGGGTAGTAAATCATCGGCTTGTCATACACGGGAAGCAGCTGCTTCGAGGTGACCGTCGTCAACGGGTAAAGACGGGTGCCCGACCCGCCCGCAAGAATAATGCCTTTCATGCTTTCCGATGGTTCCTTCCGCGAGTTCTTTATGCAGGCTTGTTCAGTATAACAAGCAAACCAAATGAAACGAGAGACGAGGACCCCGCAGTTGCAGGGATTTCCACCCCCTTGCAAATATGACACACGATTTGCGCAAGCAGTGTATCCTACACTTGCTGCGCTCAGCGAAAAGAGCATGTGATTGAGTAATTCACTGCAGTGAAAGCAGCTGGCCAATCACATGCTCTTGGAAAGCCGAATTATCGGCCGAGTTCCTTTTCCACGTATGTTTTGAGGGTTTCTTCCCAGTTGGCGGGTGTGTATCCGGTCTCGGTGATTTTGGTCAGGTCGAGGGCGGAGTTGGTGGGGCGGGGGCTGACGGGACTGGTCGCGTTGGCGAAGTACTGGTCGGTGCTGATGGGCTTGACCTTGCTTCCGTTGCCGTTCGTCAGGTCGAACACCTCCCGGGCGATGTCCGCCCAGGACTTCACGGTGCCGGAACCGGTCAGGTTGTAGGTACCGTAGGGGGCGTGCGTGTCGAGCAGGTGGAAGATCGCCCCGGCCATGTCACTGGTGAAGGTCAGGCGGCCGTACTGGTCGTCCACCACCGTCACCTGATCGAGCTTGTCCTCCGGGTCGGCGACCTTGTTCGAGAGCATCATCATGGTCTTCACGAAGTTGTGGCCTTCGCCGATCACCCAGCTCGAGCGCAGGATGTAATGCTCGGGCGCGTTCCCGACGGCGATGTCGCCCGCGGCCTTGGTCTGGCCGTACACGCCCAGGGGGGCGAACGGCTCGTCCTCCGTGTGCTCCTCCCGAACGCCGTCGAACACGTAGTCCGAGCTCACGTGCACGAGCGTGATGTGATGGTCCTTCGCGACCCTGGCGAGCAAAGCCGGGCCCTGCGCGTTCGCCTTCCACGCGACCGGACGGCCCCCGGCCGTTTCGGCCCTGTCGACGGCCGTGTAGGCGCCCGCGTTGATGATCGTCCCGTACAGGCTCCAATCGTACTTGTCGTACGCCTTCGGGTCGGAGAAGTCGAACTCGTCGATGTCCGTGTACTCGAAGCCCTCAAGGCCATGGGCTTCCGCGTAGGCGCGGATCGCATGGCCCAACTGGCCGTTGCAGCCCGTCACCAAGGTGCGCTTCGGGCTCATGGGCTTCGCGTCCTTGAGCATCGGATGGTGCAGGTCCGCCTCGGAGCGTTCGCTTTCCTCCAGCGGGATGGGCCAGTGGATGTCGAGTTCCGGGTCGGCGAGGTTGACGAACGTGTACGTCTTCTTCTGTTCCAGACTCCAGTGCGCGTTCACCAGATACGTGTACACGGTGCCATCGGCCAATGCCTGGAAGCTGTTGCCCACGCCACGCGGCACATAGATCGCGCGAGACGGGTCCAGGCGGGTCGTGTACACCTGGCCGAAGCTCTCCCCCGGCCGCAGGTCCACCCACGCGCCGAAGATCTCACCGGCCGCGATGCTGATGTACTTGTCCCATGGCTCCGCGTGGATGCCGCGCGTCACGCCCTTCGTCGCGTTAAAGCTGATGTTGTTCTGCACCGGGCCGAAATCCGGCAGACCCAACGCGGTCATCTTCGCACGCTGCCAGTTCTCCTTGAACCAGCCACGATTGTCACCATGTACCGGCAGGTCGAACACCAACAGGCCCGGGATGTTCGTCTCCTCGACCTTCAAGTCCTTCTCGAATTCGAACGACATACGTTCCCTACTTTCTATCTTCAGAATCGTTTTGCCACGTTGCTATGCAGCGTGCAGGATTAAGCGTTTTCAAGGCCTCCCCTTTATCGGGGAAAGCCCAATTCGGGCATTCGGGGCCCAAGGCATCGAGGATGAAGAACATGTCGTATCTCAGTTTCGCGAACTCGACCCGCAGAAGGTTCTCATCATGACCGATACGGTTGCGGATGGTACGAACCGATTTGAGGCGGTCCACCAGTTCCTTGCGCAGCCTGTCCTCAAACGGGTCGCCGTCGTTGCCGGGAAGCCTTCCCTTCGGCATACGACGCAGTTCCGACGCCCATGCATCCGCGATGTTGGGGAACGCGCCCATGAGGACATGGGCGAGTTCAGGGTCCTTGCCGGAACGGGACAACATGCCATCCCACGTGCCCAATGTCAATTGGGAGAACACGTCGTCGCGGGTGATCGCATCCCCGTGCCTTGGATGCGTCTGGTCGGAACGCCAATGCCGTTGCTTGCGCAATGCCGTGTTCCGGGCCTCCGCGATATAGTCGCGCTCGGGGCTGTTGATCAAAGCCCGTATTCTCCCGATCGGATCGCTTTTGCCGGCTTCAAGCCAGTCCGGGATGCCCGTTATCTGCTGCCCGGATACCCATTCGCAAAGCCGGTGATCGATTGCGTTTCTGACGAATATCTCGATATAGCCGATATAACCGATTGTGATGGCGGATGCCTCCACGTTCCAGCGGTACAGCCTCACCGCCAGATCAACCAGCCGTTCCCGATCGACCGTATCCACATGCCGTCTTGCATAATCGAGATACACCTGGAACCGCGCGTCAGCAAGAAAACGACTCGCCATCACGGCATTGTCCGCTTGCTTTTTCACATTCATATGTGTATCTTTCTTAGTGCTATAGGGGCCACACCTTCGAGGTGTGGCCATTTTCATATTCCGCTCACTGACCCTGCTGCTTGTATTTGGCTTCGGTGGCGGCCTTGGCGGGCTCCCACCAGGCGCGGTTGTCCGTGTACCACTTGATGGTCTGTTCCAGGCCCTTCTGGAAGTCCGTGTGCACCGGCTTCCAGCCGAGTTCGGTCCGCAGCTTCGTGCTGTCGATCGCGTAGCGGCGGTCGTGGCCGGGACGGTCCCTGACCCAGTCGAAATCATCCGGGCTCTTGCCCATCACGGTCAGGATGTCCTTCAGCACGGTGATGTTGTTTCGTTCGCCGTTCGCGCCGATCAGGTACGTCTCGCCCAGGCGGCCCTTGGTCAGGATGGTCCACACGCCGGTGGAGTGGTCGTCCGTGTGGATCCAGTCGCGCACGTTCTCCCCGTTGCCGTACAGCTTCGGGCGCAATCCCTCGAGGATGTTCGTGATCTGACGGGGGATGAACTTCTCCACATGCTGGTATGGGCCGTAGTTGTTGCTGCAGTTGCTGATCGTGGCGCGGATGCCGAACGTACGGTGCCAGGCGCGCACCAGCAGGTCCGAACTCGCCTTCGTCGACGAATACGGGCTCGAGGGATGGTACGGGGTCTGCTCCGTGAACTTCGCCGGATCGTCCAGGGCGAGATCGCCGTACACCTCGTCGGTGCTCACGTGATGGAAGCGCACCTTGTGGCGGCGCACGGCCTCCAGCAGGGTGAAGGTGCCCACCAGGTTCGTCTGGATGAAAGGCGAGGGGTCCAGCAGCGAGTTGTCGTTGTGGGACTCCGCCGCGTAATGCACGATCGCGTCATGGCCCGGCACGATTTTGTCGAGCAGCTCGGCGTCGCAGATGTTGCCGTGCACGAACTCCACGCGGTCGCCCAGGATGCCCTTGATGTTCTCCAGGTTGCCCGCATACGTCAACGCATCCAACACCGTCACATGCACGTCCGGATGGTTGTTGTACACGTAATGCACGAAATTCGAACCGATGAAACCACAGCCACCGGTCACAATGATGTTATGAGGAGTAAACAGTTCTTCAGCCATAGTGGTCATGTTACAGCCAGAACTAGATACTTCGGAGCAGCCTGATTCTTTGTTCCGTCTCTGCTATTGGATGGTTCATGTCCGCATTTCCGATCTCGGCTATCTTGTTCAGTAACAGGAAGTCAAACATAGCTACCGAATGCAAGCCCTCCTCACTTTACAGATACTACCTCCATCATTGCAACAGGGTAAAAATGCACCAATGGATGCCATAGAATTTTTTCTTATTATCGAAATAAGCATTTAGCATAATCACTTATTATCAGACAATAGTTTTCTGATGAAGACTATAATTATATTGGTACTCTGATTGTTCTTGAGCTCATGAAACATCTTGATAAGTGTTATTACAGCGACGATCTCGATGATCTGGATCAAAGGCACAATCGTTTCTGTATAATATTTAACGACACTCCATCTAATAACAGCCCCATCCGCGATTGGATATTGCCAAGTCACGGCCAGCAATAACGCAAATGCCGAAAGACCACCTACAGTAGCTATCAGCGTATTGGCCAATGCGCGGCTAAAGTTAGAATCGAATTGTCGGTGCACCATTTTTCGTATGAAGATAAATAAAGTACAACATAGCATTATTACGGTAAGAATTATTAATATCGGTGCAATAATAGCGGAAATACGAAAAACAATGTGAGCCGCACGATTAAAAAATTCTTGCTGCTTTGCGCGAACATGATCTGTGTAATCGCTGGTTTTCGTGATTCTATTATTTAATACTATCTCGAGAGTCCTACAATCTTGCGCATATTTGGATTGGACACTGTCATCACAGATAATGCCCTCATTCGGCGTTGAAAATTTGTTTTCTAATAAAGCAGGTTGTGCAGTCTTAAGGAAGTTTCTGAATGTTGCAGGAACATCAGAAATAGTTTTTTTCGGAAGAAGCTTAGTCGGCGTGAAACCTTTGGACTGTGGCAAATGTGCATTATCTATTTCTTTATTAACACTTTTGAAAAAAGTTTGTGCTTCAACAGGACTGTCGTACAAACCAGCGTGTTGAAGTGCAACCATCATAGTCCATACACCCATATCGGAAGATGGTGGGGTTTTCCGCCAATCCCGCGATGGCAAAAAAGCTGCATTGGTGGTCAGCTGATTTATCAACTCAACGTTATTACGCAGAGTGGGGGATGCATGAATTGCCTTTTCCATAGTTGACCATGGAACCCAAATACCTTGTGAACGGTTAGAATCGTCTATTTGATATAGACGTTTAAAAAATCCAGCAATTTCGCCCTCAGTACGCACTGATGCATAAGGCACACCATAATAATGAGTGTTAATTGCATCATACGCCGAGGACACTCCCGCGACGACCCCAATAGGCACCATGGCGCTAAAACCGAGAGCTACCGCTATTATTTTCTTTGTTCGCATACCGTACTTTTGCGAATGCAATATGCCAATAATACGTTTAGCTTGCAACACTACGCAGACGATGAGAGTACTCCCAAACGCGGGCAGTAACCATATGCTAGATTCCTTAATGAACCAGAAAAAAGACCAAACAAAACCAAGTATAATTCCGATTATACATTGGGAACAGATTGTTGGCAAAAAACGAATTTCTTGATTCTGCATGAATAGAGCGACGAAATATGTCATTAAGCCAATCAGCATGAGAACAGTTGGAGGAAGAATGGTCTCTCGATAAATACGCGAGCCTGTTGCTTCATCAAAACCAGAAGGACAAAATAGTAGAAAAATATAAACAACCATCCATAAAATTTTTTTCAGAGTGGTTATTTTCTCAGCTGGAAATAATTGACTATAAAGTTTTTTCAATCCTAGAACCGCAACAATAGCAGAAAGAACCCACAATAGGGACAATGCAATGTTGTACGGAATACCAAGAGCACGAATCGCAGCAAGAAAGTAGGAGAATGACATTGGTTTTGCCAGTGCCCATAACATTTCTGATCCCGATGAGGGATGAAAATGATTTCCAAGAATCGAGTATTGAATCGTAAGAAAATCATCAAGCCGTTGATGTACTGCAAAATCAGCCGTCAAAGGCATATAAAGCCCCAGAAGAATTCAGAGTAGAGAAAATAAAACCCCAATTACTGGAAATATGGCTTTCGTTATCTTTGTCACGTAAATCTTTACTTTCTGTATAACATTTTTTTGGTTTCTCCTCGTTCGAGGAGAAACCAAAAGGACTGGTTTCATCTATTGAATAAACCCGCTAATAGCGTCAGCTTGATATAAGAATGAAGCCAAATTTTCGCACAGCAGTAAGGTGGACAAAGAAATACAAACTAATGTACCAATACTGCTGAGTCGAGGTATATCTGCGTTCTCAATCTGTGGGTTCTTATAGCAAAGATCACCCGCTGAATTATGTACTACAAGATGAGATACCATCCAGATAAGAGCCAGTGCGAAAAATCCAATTGCGCACAGATAGTATCGGCTCTGAATTCCTCCCAGATAGCCATTGTTATAAAAACCCTTTGACGCGCTGTTGAATTGATAGAGTATGACAACAAGTACCGAGCATGTCCCCATAGACAGAAACCTTTGCGCTTTGCTCCTCGCATAGAGAAACACCGTTAACGGAACAAGAAGGATAAGCAACATGCCGATAGTACTGATATCGAACGGCTTTATCCCATTACGAGGAACTTCAACGTGTCCTGATATAGAATACCAAGTTCCAAGGAATCTCGTAAAGAAATACTGCACATATTCTGTGATAGCCATTACTTGTCGATCATCGTTCGGTACATACATATGACTATTTATGTATTCTTTGTACGCGAATTCGGGGTACCCTGGTTGAATAGTGTGGAATTTCATATATAGTGCTGCGAAATACCCTGCTGGAATAAGATATATAGGCGCGGTTGCAAAAAATGGTTTGCATAGAATCGTTGACGCTTTTTTATCTACCAGAAGAGTGTATCCTACAACTAGTACGCTCATCACTACAACGATTAGGCCTGCCGTTAGTTTAGTTAGCAGAGTCGTACTGATTCCAACTGCGATAAGTAGATATGTCCATATGTTATATTTCTTCTCGTAAAAACGCACAATACCTAAAGTAAACACACTGACCGTCAATAATGCCAACGAGTCATTCGAAATACCACATAGTCCGTATATCAAATTTGCAGGAGCTATCACAACAACTGCAAACAATAGGTGTAAGAGCGGTATGGGAGAGATCCGAGTGAATCCAATATAAAAAATGATAGCTATTCCCAACAGTCCGATGCAGAAGGAAAGCAATCTCAGATACGTAAGATTATATGTGACTGAGTCCCCGATGATATTCAATCCGCCAAAAAGCTTCATTATTTGATAATACAGAGGCGGATGTCCTAAGTAATTAAACTGATTGGGTTGATTCATCAATATGCCAGCGGAATCATTGTTGTATATATGCATATCAGCAAAGTTCGGGATAACGCCACCGTAATATTTCAGAAATGCTATATATGAAATATGCGCCTGCTCATCAGGGAAGCCACCCAGATATCGAGTAAATAGGGGAAATTGGAAAATTGCGTATATGAGTACTGCTCCATAGTCAATTATGGCCACAGCACGCTTTGCAAGTTGATTACATCGTGAGCCGATAACATAATTGGCGATTATCAAGATGAAGAAAACAAAAAGCAACAAAGTAATCACACGACGGTAGTGGTATCGCCCCACACCCAAACCTATTCGCGTGACCCAGAGATTACAAAGGAATAGTTCGACCGCTATAGCCCCAACAGCGCCGAATGCATAAAGCGGAAGAGGTACCGCTTTAAAGCAGGTATTCTTTAATACGAGAATGACATATATCGAGAATAGGAGCATCAGCAGAACTAGCTTCAACGGAGAACGTAACTGTGATTGCTTCTCAATATCCGATAGTTGTTTTTCCTGTAGGGAGAAAACCGTCTCTCCGTTTTTTTCGGTTCTGCTAAGCTCTGAGCCGTCAATCGTGTAAATCACATGATCATGTTGTCCCCGTACATTGGTATGCGCAATGAATGATTTAATCGCGACACCGGTCTCAGGTATAATTAATTGAAGTTTTTTTGAATCATTGTTAAGTGGATCTACGTGAATCGTCGCTTGTGAGCCAGTTACTTTAGTTTTTTGCAATGACGACGAAGGAAAATCTTTATTAGAGTCAAAAGCGAAAATCACTTGACTATTTTCTTTCGGCGATTTTTCGAATGTAAAACTATAATAAAGATTGATTGGCTGGAATTCAGCAAAACCAATAAAAGCCGCGCAGATAATGGCGATAATAGTGATAGTTATGACAATATGTTTACGCAACAGTTGTAAATAATTCTTTCCTTGTTTTTCCACACTCCGACCTTTCGGCGTTCTATTTTTTACCTGCATGCGTTCTTAACGTATATATATATGGTAGCTGATACCCAGAAGAATCATGACCATAGTAATTCTATTTGACCGTATTCGATGTTCTGATGGAGGGAGGGGTGAGGACAGACAACGGCTTCCGGACAAAATGGGTGACGTCTCAAGCCATCGCCGTTTTTACGAAAGAACCTTCATAATAGATATACCGTCCACGAGTCGGCGATGGAGCCGTTTTGTCGGACAATAATCCGAGGAAGAACCGATCTCGTCGCACTACACGATGGAACAGAAGCAGGCGAATGCGAATCATTCCCTGATGAATGGCCAGCACGCGCGAGTTGCACGCCAGACGGACTATCCGAGTAAGGATGCATTGGCCGAGCGAATCGATAAGCTCGTGCCGGATGAACCCCAGCCATGACACGGGCCGATACTCGAGAAATTGAAGTGTGAGACGGTGTTGAAAGTCATGTTTCAGGGTACTGAGATCATGCGAGGCGACGGAAGAAAAAGAATCACAGCGTATAGTGGACTGTATGTTTGGAGAGAACAGTCCGCGCATTGCAGTGCTCCTCCCTTGTTATAACGAGGAAGTCACTATCGGCAAAGTAGTGCATGACTTCAAAATCGCACTGCCTACTGCAACTGTGTACGTGTACGACAATAATTCCACTGACCGTACCGTTGAAATCGCGACGGCGGCTGGCGCAACAGTGCGTAAAGAGCCGCGTCAGGGCAAGGGTAACGTAATACGCGCCATGTTCGAAGACATTGACGCCGACGTGTATGTGATGGCCGATGGAGACGATACCTATCCGGCTGATGCTGCTCCTGCTATGGTGGCCATAGGTACTTGAGGGCTACGACATGGTCATAGGCGATCGTTTGAGTTCCACATATTTTCAGGAGAACAAGCGCCCATTTCACAACTTCGGTAATCGTCTAGTCCGCAGTTCCATTAATGGCCTGTTTGGGGCTCATGTCACTGATATCATGACTGGGTACCGTGCATTCAACTTCACTTTCGTGAAGACATACCCAGTGTTATCACGTGGCTTTGAGGTCGAAACGGAGATGACCATTCACTCGCTGAACAACAATCTGCGTCTATATGAGATGCCCATTCAGTACCGCGATAGACCAGAGGGCTCTGTGAGCAAGCTTGACACTGTGGGCGATGGCATCAAGGTACTGAGCACTATCTTTCGTATGATTCGGGAGTATAAGCCTTTGCCGTTTTTCGGGGGCGTGGGTTTCATCCTTGGTCTTGTCGGATTTATATTGTGCTGTACCGTGACCGTTGATTTTATGAAGACTGGTGTTGTGTTGCGTTTCCCGACACTTATCGGTGCAGTCATGCTTGTTATTGCGGGCTTGCTGTTGATTATTACGGGCATCATGCTTGACGTCATTGCCAAGAATGACCGCAAGTCATTTGTGGTTAACTCCAACAGATTCGCATGCCTACAACGCGTATCAGCACAATAAAGCCACATTAGCGGCCGAGACGTTGGCTTGGTTAGGACACAATCGAACAAGCGGTCAATCCGTCTCCTGGGCCCCATGTACGCGGCTATATTTGTCGGTCATAGTCAAGATGTCTTTGACATCCACATCTTCAACCGCGCACTACAGCGCAATCGGCGTGAAACTAGAAAGCAACCGGGACGTACTGAACATTTAGGGTTCGTCGTCCGCTCCATAATCCATTGAGCATACCGCTTATAAATAGGTCTCCCATTTAGCTTATTCTAAAGATATAGATTACCCGGATTGCCCATGTAAATAATACTCTCGTTATATTTATCTGATCCCCCAATAACCAAAGAAGGAGTCCCTATTAAAGAATGGGAATATGAGGATATCAATTCCGCTGCGAATATTGTGTTTTTCGTAATACCGGAGGAAGTGTCACCGGGTGAATTACCAGCATGCTCGATGAGACCTAATGGTATCAACGATCCAAATGCATGGGAACATTATTTCACGTTAAATAAAACGAGTGACGATACGGGATACGAAGCACAGCCGGCACAAGCGTGAGATGGCTACGTATCTAGAAACATCAGTGAAAGCAGTCTCCAACACATTGTAAACGGTGAAGATAGTGTTTCCACAACACTGATGCGAGAAAGCCATTGACATAGAACATTCACGGAAAAATAGGATTATTTCTGTGGTGGAACCCAGCAGATTAGGGGTGCCACCACAGAATTTTAATTCAGAAGAAATATTGAGAGCTTATACGATTGCATGGTCCTATTTCTTTGGAGTTGCTAATTCCGGCTGAAGGCAAGTACAACTCATGACTTGATTATTTACCAAAGCATAATTATCTTCTCCATAGTTACCGCGAATAATAAAATCACAGCAATTGTTTTCATTGGTGAAAGCAATCATTTCATCGTTCTCGGTACTGTTCTTGTCCTTGGAAACGTGGAGGGAAGCCATAAGCCGGAAGTTGCTATTAGTAAACAATGCCGTCGGGATAGTGAAGGGTATGACTTGGTGTCCGTTTTTCCTTAAGTTAAAGCGCTCGCCGAACACTACGCCTCCACGACCTTGATCCAGAAGGGTTAGATTCATATAGATTGTTCTATCTTCAGCGTGGTCGTATTCCACTTCAAACGCATAGTCGCGACCGGCCTCACCCATAAGATTGTTAGTTGGTTTAACAACTAATAGAGGCACCTCAGCGGAAAGACCTGTGGCATACTCATTCGTGGCATTGCTGTCTTCAGTCTCTTTGCGAGCAGCTTTTTCCTGTTTGAGATTTTCTACGGTGTATCGATCGGCGACTTCGGTCTTGCTACCGGAGACAATGATTTCACCGTCTTTGATGAGAATAGCTTTATTGCAGTATCTCTTCACGGCACCCATATCATGAGTTACTAGAATGACGGTTTTGCTAGGGTCTCGCTTAATATCCTCAAAGAAAGTATTGCACTTACGCTGGAATGCTTCGTCACCCACTGCGAGTACTTCGTCGAGGACGAGGATATCGCCTTGTGCCTTGATGGCTACAGAAAAAGCCAACCGAACCTGCATGCCCGAAGAATAATTTTTCAACTTCTGATCCATGAATTCTTCAAGTTCGGCGAATTCGACAATATCGTCGTACATGGCATCGATCTCTTCGCGACTGAAACCCAGTAGCGCACCATTAAGATAGACGTTTTCACGTCCTGTCAGTTCAGGATTAAAGCCAACGCCTAGTTCAATGAATGGCACTAATTTACCGTTCACTGTGATCTTGCCAGATTCGGGACGGTAGATCTTGGAAATAAGCTTCAATAATGTTGATTTGCCTGAACCATTTCTACCGACAATCCCGAAGAAATCTCCACGATGGACCTCGAAATTAATGTCACGTAGCACCTGTTGCTCGCGGTAACCTTTGATACCGCGAGCCCAATTGATAATCGCCTGTTTAAGGCCACTCGCCTGCTCCGTAGGTAAACGGAAGGATTTGGCAACATGTTCAACTTTTAGCACTACGTCCGTGCTGGTTTTGACAGTAGATGCCATATCAAAAGACATATTATTTATGCTCATATCACAACACCTCAGCAAACTGCCAATCATGCTTCTTGAATACGTGCAGTCCCAATACGACGCACAACAGTACGATTGCTATTGGAATAAGTTGAATCCACCATTGATGGCACAAGTTCCAGATGGTCGGAGTAGTGTCGGGAGCAATTAGATTATGGCGAATATCTTGGATAATTTGAGCCACCGGGTTGAGTAGCATTATTTTCTCGATTAAAGGGCCATATTGTTCGCCGAGGCGCTGCTCCACCATTGAAAGCGGATAAATAATAGGAGTGGCATAGAACAATGTCTGTTGCAATACATCCCATATATGTTGGATATCGCGGAAATATACATTCATAGTCGCCAGTAGCAGTGCGCATCCAAGTGCCAATATATAGAACTCAATGAAATTAATGGGTAGTAATAATACCCTCCACGTGAAGTGGACTTGACCAGACAATAAGCAAAATAGCAATACGACGCACATATTGATAGCCAAGCCAATTAGTGACCCGATAGTCGCAGATATGACGATGATAATTTTAGGGAAATCTACTTTACGCAGCACATCACCGCGACCCGTGATGGAATTCAGTCCCATGCTTGTTGCTTCAGAGAAGAAATTCCACAAGCTAATGCCAAGTAGCAGCACTAGAGGGAACGTCGGAGTTCCGTCGGAGAACTTCAAGAACCGGACGAAAACCATGTACATCACGCAGAACAACATCAATGGTTTGAGGATCGACCATGCAATGCCCAAAAACGAACCCTGGTAACGTAGCTGGAAATCGGTCTTCACCATTTCCTTCAGCACAACCCATGAATATCGGTAGCGCTCAGACAGTCGTTTGACAATACCCATAATCACCAAATTCTATCAGTAACGGTTCTTTTTTGAGAGCAATCTTTTTTGCAAAGCTCGAACTGTGTCATAAATCAGCTCTGTTATTATCGCCTTACTCTTGCGTACAGCGTTAATCGGTGCCCAAGCGGCTTTGTAAATTAAAGTGCGGGGCTTCTCGGGAAGTGGTTGAATGACAATTCTCGCAAACTGTTTTAACGATAGATGCAGAACTCGGCGAATCAAACGGAATATTCGTCCTCGACTGAGTTGCCCACGCAATGCTTGGCAGGTCGCTAACAGTGTTTCACCATCACGACGATTGCCCATCGCCGTAAGTAGCGAATTAGTTGTGTATAACAGCGAATTCACTTCGATACGTGCGTACTTGTCGGACAACACCCATGCGGGATAGAACCCTTGGGATTGCGCCACATATCCATTGGCGCGTTCAATAGCATGAGAAATGGAGCCGTCAGCACCCATCTGACCCTCTGGCAGGAAATCTTCATACTTCCAGCCATAAGCGAAAAGTGGTTTTAATGCTTTAGTTCGGAACCAATAGCATGAGCCCATTGCTGACATTGTGGGTTTTTTTGAGTCGAGCGGAACATGAATATGCAGCCGCTGCTCCAATAGCTCTTTGGTAATTTGGAAATTCGGTCCCCAATCCGTGGGGATTGTGTGCGCGAAGTACAGCGCATGATAGGGCGGAGGTGGACAAGCCAGTCCCAAGCGAGGATTGTCCGCAAACAAGGTGAGAATATTCTCGACATAGTCGGTGCTGCCTAATGTATTTTGCAGTAGTTTGTATGTGAAGCCTTGCGTTTCACTACCGTTATGACCGTTTTCTTGGTTTTGCTTTGACTTTTTATCATGAGCAAAACCAATGACATCGTAATCTCCATCGAGCACCACATTTCTCGCCCCAACGAGTAACGCAGAAACATCTCTTCCTCGGTTTTGAACCGGTATGAATGTGACTTGCCTAGTGATGTTATGACTATCGAGATAGTTGCGTAATATCCGAATTTTGTCCTGAGTGGTTGTGATATACAGATCAGTTGAGTCAGGAAGATTACGAATATAGGCAAAAGTAGAGTCCAACATATCCATGAAATAAATATGGAAAATAAATGCGGACTTCAACATATTGTTTTTGCGTGCGTTACGTGCCGCGTATGGCAGTACATAATCTAAGTGCATTGCTTTGCGCAAATCAGCGACATTATATGAAGGCAGTAATGCATCCCAAATGAGATCAGCATCATAAGCTGTATGTTTGTTGATGCAGTCATACAGTTCCAGTGCTGGCTGTCCAGCTGTCTGGTCAAAATATGCGTCATAATCAACGAAGAAGGAACGTCGTTTGAAGATGGGACAACGTGCCTGTTCAATCAAAGTCTTGGGATCGTACAATAAGGCGTACGAGGTCAAATCTGCATAGTCCCGTGAATCTATGTATGAAGACCAGGTAAAGCCGAGCTCTTCAAAATGTGGGGTGAAATACATTTCATGTTTATGAGTGACCTCGGCATAATTAGTCATGATTGGCATTTCCTCCCAGTAATGCTGGAATTCTTTGGAACTTACCAAACTGCGACGATAAGCATGCCAATAGGCTTGTAAATGTGTAGGTACTTCTTCATCGGCGAATGTACCTCCTTCGTAAGCGGTGATGCCCCAGAAATCTAATGGCTTGGCATCCATCTTGCTAAACATCTCAGAAAATGGATATACCGGTCCCATCACGGTGTCATTCAGGCAAATGACCTCGTCATATTCCTGTAGTTTCTTCCATCCGAGTTCCAGCATTGCCTGTTTATACGCCGCGGCATCGAGTCCAACATTTTCGCGCACGATGATATGGTCAGTGTATTGCGAAAACATAGTTTTTGCTTGACTACTACATGCACCGTTTGCTACAACAACTAAATCAGTCACATATTTACTGAGTTCAGCCAGAAACACATCGATAAATTTGGCTGCTCTGCCGTTCTTGTCATAAAAACAGTAAATACCGAGTCTGGTGGGCTTTGATGTTTTGATGGCTTCTAGTGTATGCAAAAAATTCCTCCGCATCTAGCTAATGAGTGAGTGAACTGCCTTCATCGCAATAGTTCAATGACTGCCAATGATATATAGATAATTTATATCGATATCGAATCAGACATCTTTGGACTTGACGATAATTTTATCGTCCGCCACATCTTTCAAGTGTCTGCCATAAGGTGACTTGCCATACTTGACAGCGGCTTCCATTAATTCGTCACGGGTGATCCAGCCATTTTCAAAGGCGATTTCTTCAGCGACGGCAATTGGAAGTCCTTGAGCGCGCTGAACAGTGCGCACGAATTCACCTGCCTCGTACAAGGAATCCATCGTGCCAGTATCCAACCATGCATAGCCACGACCGAGTGTCTGCACATTAAGAGTGCCATCAGTCAAATACATCTTGTTGAGATCCGTGATTTCCAGCTCTCCACGTGCAGAAGGTTTGACTTGCTTGGCGAACTCAGTCACGCGTTCATCATAGAAGTACAATCCGGTCACAGCATAATTACTGGCGGGATGCTCCGGCTTCTCAACAATAGAAATGGCCCTTTTATTGTTGTCAAACTCGACCACACCGTATCGTTCGGGATCATCCACATAATAACCAAATACGGTAGCACCATGTTCAACGGCTGCGGCTCGACGTAAGGTCTTGCCCAATCCATTGCCATAGAAGATATTATCGCCCAGTACCAAGGCGCATGGCTCACCGCCGATAAATTCTTGGCCCAGAATGAATGCCTGGGCCAAGCCATCAGGAGAGGGCTGCATCTTATAGCTGAAGTTCACGCCATATTGGGTGCCGTCTCCTAAAAGACGTTCGAAATTGGGCAAATCATGCGGGGTGGAGATAATGAGGATGTCGCGGATGCCAGCCATCATCAACACGCTGAGCGGATAGTAAATCATTGGTTTGTCATATACCGGCAACAGCTGCTTAGAGGTGACCGTGGTCAATGGATACAGTCTTGTGCCTGAACCGCCCGCAAGAATGATGCCTTTCATTTGCACTCCTATCAGCGATGCAGAAATCTCAATCTCTACTATTATGGTCACAGTAACTGAATAATCCTAACGATAACCATGAACGGGGAAGTCCTGCCAATGCGTCTCTTCATACAAATTCCATGCCTCAATGAGGAGAAAACCCTACCCTTGGTGCTTGAGCACATGCCCAAAGAGATTCCCGGTATCGACGACATCCAGCTGCTCATCATCGATGACGGCTGCTCAGACAACACCGTGGAGGTGGCACGATCCCTTGGTGTGCAGCACGTGGTCCACCATGCCAAGCCGATGGGCTTGGCCCGTGCGTTCCGCGATGGCGTGGATTACGCGCTCAAGCATGGTGCCGACATCGTGGTGAACACCGATGGCGACAACCAGTACCCGAGCTCGGCCATCGGCGAGCTGGTGCAGCCCATCGTCCGTCATGAGGCGGATATCGTGGTCGGCGACCGCCAGACCGCGAAAATCGCCGAGTTCTCCTGGTTCAAGAAGCGTATGCAGGCATTCGGCTCCTGGGTGGTGAATCAGGCCGCCGGCACGCATATCCCGGATGCCGCCAGTGGTTTCCGGGCATATTCAAAGAACTCCCTGCTCAAGCTCAACATCGTCACCGAGTTCAGCTACTGCATGGAAACCATCATTCAGGCCGGCAACAAGCGTATTCCGATCACGTCGTACGCCATCACCACCAACCCGAAGACCCGCGAATCCCGTCTGTTCTCGAACATCTTCGAGCACATGGCCAAGTCGGGAGGCGCGATTATCCGCAGCTTCCTGATGTTCAAGTCGAACGTGATCTTCAAGTGGGCGGCAATCGTATTCAGTATTGCCGGCTTGATTCCGATCATCCGATTCCTGGTGCTTGCGTGTATGGGTATCAGCGCCGGCCACCTCCAGTCCCTCCTTCTGGGCGTGGCATTGCTGATGATCGGCGTCATGTGCCTTTCGTTGCAGATTATTTCCGAAGTGCAGCGTATCCAGCGCAAGCTCGTGGAAGATGAGCTGGAGCGCACCAAGGAGATTCTGTACTCCACGCCGTACCAGAAGATTTGGGGCGAGCAGGATGAGTGGGGTGGCTACACGGGTAAGCCCACAGGCATTAAGTGAAAATTCTTTGACCGCGCTTATGATGATGGGCTTGAACCTTCAGGGGTTCAAGCCCATCATCATATGTATAGCCGAATCAACTGCAGTATCAGAACAGTTTGTCGATAAGCTCACGGTATTCATCGCCGATAGTAGCGAAGTCGAACCGCTTGGCCAGCCGGACGGAATTTTCAGAATACTGTGCACGCTTATCCGCGTTGCCCAATACGTCCATGATGGCGTCATGAATGCCATTCACATCTTTCGGAACAGTCAAATGACCATTCTGACCTTCCACCACGGCTTCGGCAATACCTGCAACATCCGAAGCGACGATCGGGGCACCGGAAGCCATAGCTTCCAAAATGGCAACAGGAAGCCCATCTTTATCGCCATCTGCGGCAATAACCGATGGAGCCGCGAACACGTCACAGGATGCGTACAGGGATTTGAGCTCTTCCTTGTTCTTGGGCCCAAGAAAATCGCAATCCAAGCCAAGTGCTTTGGCTTTGTCTTGCAGCATGTCCATTTCAGGCCCGTTTCCCACCACGAGGAGCTTCGCGTCAATGCCCTTCATGGCTTCGAACAGATAGCGAGCACCCTTCTTTTCCACAAGTCGGGCTACGAACAGCACAATTGGCTTGCCGGCATGCTTGCGCAGGCTTTCGTCACGATGTTCCGGACCAAAGAACGTAAGATCCACTCCCATGGGGATGACATGAATGTCTCCAGTATGGGAGTATTTCGACTGGAGAACCTTCTTCAAATCATCGGAAACAACGGTGATGGCACCGGCTGAATCAATAACGCGCTGCTTGAGTTGTTTGACCGGGAAACCATTGAGCGAAGTGACATCTCCACCCAGTCCAGAAATGATATAGGGACGCTTCTTCCTCATGAACGACTGAGTGACGCCCTGCGGCACGAACCAGTTGACCAGAACCGCATCGCAATGCTTCAGTTCGCGACGTGTGGCAAAGTACTGGGCGATGAAGAAGAAAGGCACCAACAGGCCTCGTGCCTTTTTCTCTTTGATACGTGGGACTATGGCGCCGGGATATGCAAGAGTCTGCAGCGAGGGGATTGGGAAATACTGGAATCGCTTGACGGTGATTCCTTCCATTTGTTCCACGGACTTCGCATTTGGAGCGGCCGGCACAAGTGCCGTTACGTCATAGTATTTCTTGAGCTGCATGCACAAGTCGTAAATGAACTTAGGCTCCGTATCATTCGCCCATCGAGGGAAGGTCGAAGCAGTCACCAGCAGTTTCTTTTTCATTGGCGGTATTCCTTGAAGTATTGGTACGTGCGTATGATGCCTTCATCCAATGATACAAAGTCATGTATCGACGCAATGCTCTTGTATTTTTCAATATCAAGCACTGAATAAGGCACATCGACCTTACGCCCCGGCTTATGTTCGAGGTGGATATTCTCAGGGAGGGTCGTACTGATTGTTCTGACCACGTCGGCGACCGATGTGCCGATACCACGACCGACATTATAGGTGGCGTTGGTCTCACCACTTTTGATGACATCGAGAACAGCCTGTATGGCGTCATCGATAAAGATAAAGTCACGCACCACTGAGCCGTCTCCAAAGATATTGATGGTTTCATGATTCAGTGCCTGATAAACGAGCTTAGTGATGAGACCAAGTGTGCCATGTGGATTCTGCCCTGGACCATATGGGTTCGAGAGACGAATGACCTGATATTCGAGGTCGGAGCTACGGGATGCATAGCGTAACGCCTGCTCGATCATTACCTTCTGTAGACCGTAGGTATTAATGGGGTTGGGCAAATCAGTTTCTTTGTTTGGGCGAGACGACGAGCCATATACTGTGCCGCCACTCGACATGAATACAACTCTGCCGACATGCTGTGCTGCGCAAGCATCAAACAACTCAACCGAGGGAATTACATTGCCGTAGATCTCGTCAAGGGTACCTTTCTCATTACCGGGGACAGAGGTACTGACCAAGTGAATAACCAAATCGGCGCCTGAAACCAACTCTTCAAAATCGTAGCCGGACCTGAATGAGCCCTGTGCGTAGCTGACATTAGAGGGACAATCAGTGTCACGCTGCGGTATTGTCCGGTCGAACACGGTAATCTCATGTTTCCCGGTTTCCACAAGACGGTTCACCAGGTTTCTACCAAGAAACCCCATTCCGCCTAGTACCACTATCCGCACTGCATGACCTCCTGACAGTCATTTTTCTCGGACTGCAAGTTCTATATAAACGCACTCAGTGTAGCAGTTTGTAAGTACGCTCGTCCTATTAGGGGACAGGCTATGTACAATGTTACCCATGCCTACGAATCGGTTTTCCACAGATTCCTTTCCAAAATTGGAACAGGATATTCTCGTCAGTTTTCTTATTCCTGTCTATGACGCAGAAGATAAGTTGCCTGCGACGCTGGATAGTATTGTAAAACAGGATAATGGGCATATTGAGATTATCTGCGTTGACGATGGGTCCTCCGATAGTAGTGGTGACATACTCAGCCGTTACGAACAGAAGTACTCCTTCTTCCATGCCATTCATCAGGAAAACCGAGGAGCTGCGGCAGCACGAAACTTAGCAATGGACCATGCAAACGGTATGTGGTTGTGTTTTATCGATAGTGATGACATCATTTCTAATGACACCGTTCGTGTAATCCAAGAGAAAGCTGATTCGTCCTGCGATATCATCTATTTTAACTATCAACAGTTCACGGACAAGCCATTAATGACTAATACTGGCACATGCGATAGAATATTTATTGAGGGAAAAGATATACTTAAACTTCAGGGTGATTGCATTAATCGTCTTGCGACCAATCATCCTATTATCCCCCATACCGTGCAACCAACGCCATGGGGAAAAATCTACCGCCGTTCTTTTATAGAAAAACATAATCTTCATTTCCGCTGCGGGCTGCAAATCGAAGAGGATGTGCTCTTCAACCTTACAGCTCTCTCTTTCTGCAGAAAAGCAGCGCATATAGATTTTGTTATGTATTATTATCGGTGGTCTATTCATTCGATTAGCCATAAATATAATCCACGCGTTATTGATAATGTCCAGAAAGCACTTGCAGCGTATCAAGAAATATTAAGTTCGTGCTATCCAAACCGAAGTGATATGCAAGAACTTTATCAATATCGCATATTATGGGAGTTGCTGTATTGCGTGGCCTTGGGACCTATCCATGTCCAGAATTCTGCATCATATAGTATTCGTCGTCGACAGTTCCTTGAACTTGTCAATGACCCTTTGTTTGCCAATGCAATACGTAATGTTCCTACAACCAAATTTGAATGGAAGCAATCCATACTCGCCACGCTAATCAAATATCGTCAATTCTGGTTGCTTAATATCCTTGGCAAGTTAAACAAATAGACAACACAGAGGTACTTTTTCATGCGCAAAGGGCTTCTCTACAACCTTATTAGTAATGTCATATTCTTTGCCAGCGGCTATGCGTTACACTTTTTCCTCGGAAGCAGTATGTCCCCTGCGGAGTATGGTATCGTTGGCAGCATTATCACTGTCTTAGATTTCGAGTATATGTTCCTTAGCAACGGTGCCAGACAATCCGCTGCTCGTGAGATTTCCTCGAAACGGTACGATATCAAAGATCTCATCCTCAAAACATTTGCTTTTCAGGCTATTCTTATCGGATTCTTTTTCTGTGTGAATTTCTTTGGTGCGCCTGTTTTTGGTCATGTGCTTAATGATGATTCGCTGACATTTTATTTCCGTGTGGCGGCTTTCCTTGTTCCCGCCAACGGCATCTATGTTATGTTGCTTGGCATTAATGACGGATTGCAACGTTTCGGTACTAGTGCATTGCTTGGGGGAATCTATCCCATCGCCAAGCTATCCGCCATCCCCCTTATTATATTTGTATTTCGCGATAATCCTGTGCTTGGTGTGGAAATTGGTTTTCTTCTTGCATTGCTTTCAACTACAGGGGTTGGAGCCGTTCTTCTGCTCACTCAGCGCAGGCCGCAAATCGACCAAAACCATGTCACCGAGACAATCCCGTTCCGTGTGGTAGCAAAGCATACATTGAGCTTTTCGTTCTTTTTCATCATTGTTTCTCTCGTGCTTAGCGTCGATACTTTGATCGTCAAGGCAACTATAGCACCGGCATCTTATGCCGGCTTTTACACAGGCGCGGTAAACTTCGGTAAGCTCTCATACAGTCTGATGTCGGCTTTTGCTACCATTATTCTTCCAGTAGTATCACAGCGGATTGGTGAAAAAGACATGTCAGGTGCGTTGAGCAAAATTCAAGAGAATTTGCTTCTTGCTGTCGCTTTTATCCTGCCAATAACTTTAGCTATATCTGCCACCAGTGCTCCGTTATTGTCAGCATTCTACAAACCAGAATATGCTGCGGCTGCTCCAGCGTTATCCATGCTATCGTTATCTAATTTTTTCATGGGATTAATAGTACTATTCAACATGGTACTTTCCGCATATGAAAATACTCATTTCTCCGATGCTCTGTCGATTATTTCATTAATTATCGTGGTGCCGGCATTTATCATCGCAGCAAAGACCGGTGGCATCACTGCACTTGCCGCAACAAGCATGGTATGTACATTCACCGGTGCTGCCGTATCCTATTGGCGCATCCTGACCAAGATTGGGCAAGTAATCCTACCGAAAACGGTTTACGCCTTCGCTCTCAATATTGTCTACTGTCTCGTTAACGTTATAATTGCTCGACTGATTCCAGCGAATCTTATCGTTCTTGCACTCGTATATGTCATATCATATGCAGGATATGTAGCCATGCTTCTATTGTGTAAAATCATACATATTCCGCATTTCAGCAATCGGTGACCAAATCGTTAACAACAGCGATAATCATATCTCTTTTATGCTAGCTAAAGGATTATCACAATGAAGAACCGTATCCACAGCAAGAAAGATCTCAACACGTATCTCATTTGCGATGAAATTGCATTCACTGGTCATAAACTATCCACAATCAGACGAATCCTTCTTTGCCTCGCTCGTCATCAGAATCTTGGTCTGTGGTTTTTAAAGAAAAATCGACGACTTGAATACCGATTCAACAATCGGAATAAGTCACCATTCCATAAGCTCGTGTACTTTCTCGCTGGATATCGATATGTTCGTTGGCAGCACCAATACTCCTGCTCCATTCCGGTGAATGTCATCGGCCCTGGATTCCGAATCTGGCATTTCGCTCAAGGATCTATCATTATCAACGATCAGGCCATCATCGGAACCGGATGTTCCATCAGCGCGGGATGCTGTATCGGTCAGGCAAAAGAGCATGCCCCAATCATCGGCGATGCTTGTGAAATCTGTTTAAATGCTACGGTTCTTGGTGGCATACATGTCGCCGATCGAACGGTTATAGGAGCAAACGCACTGGTACTGAAGAGTTCAGAGGAATCAGAGGTCACTATAGCCGGTTCTCCCGCATCGGTGATTTCGCATCATTACGCGGAATATAACCGAACACGGTATGGAAAGATAATGCAGTTTCTTCAATCACGAGATTGAACGGACCATTTGCTTTTTTCGGAAACGGTGTTTCCTTTTGCGCAGTAAACGAATGGCCATCTCTGTCTCGATTTCGAAAATCTGAGACAGAGATAATCTCTGTCTCAGTGACACTAAATCAACAGTGCTCGGTCATATATTTGTCGCATGCGCCAAATCGTCCATATAGTTAGCTTATTATTCTAGTCCAAAGATCCCACGTTGAAGCGCACGGCTGGACCTGAATCATTGTCGGTGGGCACCCTCACCACATTGGAGTCAGAGGCAATAGTCGGACGCGCATAACCTTCACACGCACCCAGATATTTCACTTCTGAGCGAGACCAGTTGAAAGCATACATTCCATCATTGTCGGTCTGGGAGCCGGAACCCCATACAATCCACTGATTGTTCATGGAAGCAATCACGCTGGGAGATTTGACGTGCATCCAGCCAAGGTTGGTCTTGAAAACATCAGACCAAAGACCAATATAGGTACTGCTTTTCAAAGTACCGTCAGAAACCGCGACCGCACGAAAACCGCCGTGTGCCCACACACCTGCGATACCCCATTTGTTTCCATCCGACGTAACGGTATACGTCAGTAGCCTTATCGACGCCACTCCGACATCCTGCGCACCATCCGGTCCGGACTATCCAACGCTCGCCTGGAGGCAGTCAACAACAAGATCAAGACCACCATCAAGATCGGCTACGGCTACAGGAACCTCGGCAACCTTATCGCCCTGGTCATGCTCAAATGCGGCGGACTCGACCTCCGACTCCCCGGACGCCAATAACCAGTAGGGACAACCAGCAATCCCCACCCACACAAACACCCGAAGAGCCATTTTTATTCATTGCGGAATGAATGACATACCCGTTGGCGTCCTTTGTGGGAGTCGCAATCCACTTCTGTGCCATAGAACCGTTGGAGCTCCATTGTTGCACGTTGACACCGTTTTCTCTAGTACCAGAGTAGACATCAAGTGCCTTCCCCGACTTCACACTGGTGAAGGTAACGAATCCATTGGCATCATGAGTCACTTTCCAACGCTGCGCCGATGAACGGTTATTACTATAGAGCTGTACGTTGGCACCAGCAGCTACGGACCCGTTAGCAACATCTAACAGTTTGTTACCGTTCAGGGCACTGGCGAGGCCACACTCACCGTCCTTCAAAGCGCCTCGATTAGCAGCAGCGAAATCATTCATCTCGGTTGTTTCATTGGTGGAGGCCCAACGTCGAGCCGCGGTGCCATTTGCGGTCCGCGTTTGGAGGAACACCTTATTTCTATTGCTGCTACCGGGAATATCAAGCACAAGGTTTTTATCAAGCGCCGAATGCAGTGCAATGCCATCGCCATCGTTTACCGCAATCCACCGTTGAGCAAGAGAACCGTTCGAGTCCCATTGTTGCACTTTGCCGCCGGGCTTCTTATTACCAGATGCGATATCAAGTGCTTTACCAGATTGCGCACCCGTAATAACTAGGTAGCCTTTTGCATCATGCGTTATATTCCAACGTTGTGCGAGGGTGAAATTATCAGCATATGTCTGGACTCGAGCATCTTTGTTCACCGAGCCGTTCTCAATATCAATGAGCCAGTGTCCAGATAGTGCATAAGCAAATGTGTACTGGCCATCCGTCAGCACATCCTTATTCGCCGCAGCAAAAGCATCCATGGACTCAGATGCAGCAGCTGTAGCATCGGATTTCTTAGCATCCGTTGATCCTGGCTGAGACTCTTTAGCGGTATCTCGGGAATCCTGCTGCGTCGTTGTGGCATCATCTTTGGCAGCGCCACCTTGCTGGTCATTAGTTTGGCCGGAACCAGACGGTGTTTGCGTATTCTGACCATTTGCGCTGCCTGTATCTCCGGCACCATCATTTTGCAAGCCCGGAGTTGCAGACTCGCTCCCCATTAGGCTGCGTTGTTTCCGCACCGTTTGGCTGAACGTTGTCATCGGCGATGGCCGGTGAAGGCATAATCGCTATTACACTTAATGCAACGGCCGCCATACTCCCCGCAAGCCGCTGAACACGCTTCGTACGCATAAACCCAGCTTCCTCTCACAGCTCTCGTCATACGAGAATATGTAATAACATATAAACCGTAGGGGCTATATTGATGGCCGAAATGGTGATTTCGTCAAAATGCCTGTCATACTGAATATGTCCACATAAAAGATAAAGAGGAAGCGCCCAAGCCTTGCCGAACTCCACCCCCCTCGTCTCAATCATTGTACCGGTGTATAACGCCGAGGATTATCTACGTTATTGCGTGGATTCGATTCTGCAGCAGTCGTACGCGAATCTTGAGGTGATTCTTGTAGATGACGGGGCCAAAGACTCCAGCCCACAGATTTGCGATGAGTTTGCGGCGCAAGATAACCGTGTCACTGTGATTCATCAGGAGAATGGCGGCATCGCCAAGGCCCAGAACACCGGGCTTGATGCCGCGCATGGTGAATACATCGCGTTTGCCGACAACGACGACATCCTGGACCGCCACAACATCGAATATCTCCTGCACGCGTTGCAAAACACCGGTGCGGACATGAGTAAAGCCCGCTGGCGTCAGTTCGGAGTCTCCCAACTAGATGAAGTCGCTCAAGAAGCCGCAACCGGCGCAGAAACTCCAAGCAAAATCACCGTGTTTGAGCATCCGCTTGCCGCCTATCAGACCGTATTCTGCAAGAGCCTGCGCATCATTGGAGATAAACTTGGCCGCAGCACCGAAGCCCGCTACTTCAACGAGGCCAACTGGTGCCGCTTGTACAAGCGCGAGCTGTGGGACGGGATTCGATTCCCAGAAGGCATGTATGCGCAAGATGTGATGGTGGCCGGTGACCTGTACATCCGCATGCGCAAAGTGGCTGATCTCGGCGTGAACCTGTACAACTGGCTGCAATCAGCAGGCTCAGTGACTCATCAGGAACGTAGCTTCGGCTTTTACCACGACAATTTCGCCGCAGGAGCCGCAAACTTCCGACTCTGTTTGGAGCAAGGCGTACGTCCTGGCCGCAGCTACTACACACTCGTCGGAGCCCTCCACGAGGAGACTACCGCACCTGATTTTAGCGATGCCCTAAATGAGCAGCAGCATAAGGCCGATCAGGATGAACTCAACGAGCTTCTCGGCAAGCTCAGCTACGTACAGCGTCTCCATTGCGCCATGATCCGGCAAATTCGACTTCTTGAGAAGCACATCTACGACGCCAGAATCAAGAATATGAAGTAGCAATTGTATACATAGTGGCAACAGCAGATTATTTGATTACAAGGTTGAAAAGAAGATAAAGATATAAATATAAGATAATAGAAAAAATGCACTCTGTTATCTGTCTACTTTTATCTCGGATACATAAGCGATATCTTTTAAATCAATATCGTAATGTTCCTCGTAGCTATAGCCATCAGCATCAGAATAACTAAATGACACGGACTGTATGGGTGTCTTTTGATCAAAGACAATTGCATCAAACTCGCCTCTACCGGCCGCTAGCAACGTGACCTTATCTCTCGGGGCTAAATACGAACATTTACGAGTGCCCATACACTCCTGCACGTCTCCAGCGGGATGTGATCCCAAGGGCCAGGGGATTCCAGGAGAGACTTGGATAACCACACTGAGCGCCACTGACCCCCCCAATATTCTCAGCATAAAAAGGCGGGTTCTAGTGATCGTTGCAACACCTGACCTACCGCAAGGAGGGTCAGGTGA
>OIWP01001009.1_pt1 | contig 38012 bp, 32 predicted proteins | sample 1587661 | NCBI WGS metagenome assembly OIWP01 (sample SAMEA3888899, study PRJEB22519) | human gut metagenome | biome: human gut; feature: human-associated habitat; material: faeces | place: Denmark | collected 2010 | reverse complement strand
CATCAGATACTTTCTACTGCCGAGATATTTTCACCCCAACAACTACAAATTTACAAATTCCTCTTCTTCGTACTCACCACTTTTTCTTCATAGCACGTAAAGATCTCATCTACATCTTCTTTCTTCAATTTCGGTGTCACAAGGCTTACCAGCGGAACGATCACCAGACCTGCTACCATCGCAACAGCACCGGCATTGATCGGTGATGCAATATATCCTATGAACATATTAGAAACCGTAATTCCGACTCCGGCAATAAATCCTGCCCAGACTCCTGCTCTTGTCACACCTTTCCAGTACAGACCATACAGAAACGGTGCAAGAAATGCTCCTGCAAGAGCTCCCCATGAAATTCCCATAAGCTGAGCAATAAAAGTCGGCGGATCCAGTGCGATCACCACCGATACAACGATAAAAAATACGATCAGGATCTGCATCGTAATGATCTGCTTTTTCTCACTCATCTTTTTCATGATATTGTCTTTCAACAGATCCAGCGTCATCGTTGAGCTGGATGTCAGTACCAGGGATGAAAGTGTTGACATTGATGCGGAAAGCACCAGGACAACCACAATTCCGATCAGAATATCCGGCAGTTTTGAAAGCATGGAAGGAATAATACTATCGTAAACGACCGCTCCGGTTTCTGCATTATAAATTTCTGCACTGTCAAATAATCTTCCAAATCCACCCAGAAAATAACATCCTCCTGAAATCACAATAGCAAAAAGTGTAGAGATCACTGTTCCCGTATTAATAGACTTTTCATCTTTGATTGCATAAAATTTTCCGATCATCTGCGGAAGTCCCCATGTTCCAAGTGAAGTTAAAATCACTACGCCAAGCAGATTCAGCGGATCTGGACCGAAGAAGGCTGTAAATGCTCCGGGCTGTCCCATCGTTGCAGGGACATCACTCGGAATCTGTGCCATCTTAGAAACTGCTTCCATAAAGCCGCCCTGACCGTTTAATACAGCAGCAATCACCGCAACAATTCCGAACAGCATAATAATTCCCTGAATAAAGTCATTGATCGCTGTTGCCATATATCCGCCCAGAATCACATAAATCGCCGTAAACACTGCCATTGCGATCACGCACCATGTATAAGGAATGTTAAATGCCATTCCAAAAAGTCTGGACAGTCCATTATAGACGGATGCTGTATACGGGATCAGGAATACAAACACAATCACCGATGCTACGATTTTTAACGATTTGCTTCCATACCTCTGTCCAAAAAAATCCGGCATTGTCTTTGCACTCAGATGCTGCGTCATAACCTTCGTTCTTCTTCCAAGAACAACCCATGCCAGCAGACTTCCGATCAATGCATTCCCGATTCCGATCCAGGTACTTGCAATTCCGTATTTCCATCCAAACTGTCCCGCATATCCTACAAATACAACTGCAGAAAAATAGGAGGTTCCATACGCAAACGCAGTCAGCCACGGACCTACCGAACGCCCTCCAAGTACAAACCCGTCTACACTGTTCACATGTCTCCTGGAATAAAATCCGACGCCAACCATCACTGCAAAAAATAGGATCAGCAAAAATAATTTAATCCCCATCTCTTTTCTTTTCCTCTCTTCCTCTTCCTTTTTATCCCTTGCTTATTCTTTACTTTAAACCGTTACGCTTTAAAGTGCTAAAGTTGTTTTATATAGAATAACACGGGACAATCGCCCGTGTCAATTCTTTTCTGAAGATTCAGCCATATTCAATAATATTTCAACGATATTGCTTTCTGATCATTCAGCAATATCCATACCGGACTATTTCTATTCTTCTGCCTGTTCCGGTTCTTCCTCATCTTCCATATATCGATGTTCTTCATCATAAAATTTGATCAATGCCTGCGTTCCCAGTTCTCCATACCCTTCTGCCTCCAGTTCTTCATAATTCGCAAGAACCATGCTTAAGACATCCAGTGATAAGCCTTTCCGGTTTGCTTCGATCAGGGCAAGCTTCATATCTTTAATAAAATGCTTCATGAAAAATCCCGGTGCATAATCTCCTGCAATAATCTTTGGTCCAAATGTATCTAACTGCTTACTTCCTGCTGCCCCCGTCGAAACAGATCTCATCACTACATCCAGATCCAGTCCCTGTTCTTTGGCATAAGTAAGAGCCTCACATACACCGGAAAGCGTTCCGGCGATCATGATCTGGTTTGCCAGCTTACAGTGCTGACCTTTTCCGGCTTCTCCCTGGTAATTGATGTTCGTTCCCATCGCCTCAAAAAGCGGCATACATGCTTCAAAATCTTCCTTATCTCCACTGACAAGAATGGATAACGTTCCTGCTTTCGCTCCTGTATCGCCTCCTGTCACCGGTGCATCCAGCACATGGAATCCCCGCTTCGTTCCCTCTGCATAAATCTTTTCTGCAATCTGAGGGCTGGTTGTTGTCATGTCGATCAGATAAGCACCCTTCGATGCACAGTCAAGGATATTTCCCTCATCAAAATAAACTTCTTCCACATCCTGCGGGAATCCTACGATCGTAATCACTGCATCACATTCGCTGACGCACTCTCCGATTGATTCATGAAAGATCGCACCTTCACTGATAACGTCTTCCACTTTTGCTTTTGTCCGGGCATAGATATGAAGTTCAAATCCTGCTTTCATAAGATTTCTTACCATGGATTTCCCCATGATGCCTACGCCAATAAAACTAATCTTTTTCACGCTTTATTCCCCCTGCTTTTCGGCTACTTCTCCCTGCTTTTTATAAATACTGTAGGCAGGTACAAATCCACGCACAGAAGAAAGTGGATAAATATTACTGTGACTTCCAACAACAGTTCCCGGATTCAGGACACTTCCACATCCGACTTCCACTTCATCACCCAGCATCGCACCAAACTTTTTCATGCCTGTCTCGATCTTTTCTCCGCCTGCTTTTACAACAACAAGTTTCTTGTCTGATTTCACATTGGATGTGATCGAGCCTGCTCCCATATGGGATTTATATCCCAGTACAGAATCTCCCACATAATTATAATGTGGTACCTGTACTTTATTAAATAAGATCACATTTTTCAGCTCGGTTGAATTGCCTACAACAGCACCCTCTCCTACGATCGCATTTCCACGGATAAATGCACAGTGACGGACTTCTGCATCCTTCCCAATGATCGCCGGTCCATTAATAAATGCAGTTGGTGCTACTTTTGCACTCTTTGCGATCCACACATTTTCTCCACGCTTCTCATACTCATCTTCACTCAGCGTCTTTCCCAGCTCCAGAATAAAGCTGCTGATCTTCGGAAGTACTTCCCATGGATAAGTCACTCCTTCAAAAATATCCTTTGCTATTGTCTGATCCAATGTATAAAGTTTTTTTACTGTTAATGCTTCTGTCATCTTTTTTTCCTTTCTACGCTTTGAATTTTTTTATTTTTTACCTCTTTTATAAAATGCAGCTGCATGGTCATAACACGCACGTAGCTGATACTGATTATTCAATCCTTTCACGCCCACAGTCCTGACCGTTACAAAATGATCCAGCTTCTGCATATATTCCTCGGAAGTGATCGTTCCTTCTGCCACGTAGTTCAGTCCTTTTTCCCAGCTTGCTGTCAGCTCCGGATTCAAAAGTGATTTGATTGAATGATCAACCACATCATAAACCATCTCTCCCTGAAGCGTCGGCGTGATCACCTGCGTCTTCTTATTCAGAGAAAGATATTTAATATTGATCAGCTTTTTCAGGATTTCTGCACGAGTCGCACTCGTTCCGATTCCACTGCCCTTGATCTGAGCCCGCAATTCCTCGTCTTCAATCAACTGTCCTGCATTCTCCATCGCAAGAATGATCGAACCGGAATTATATCTTTTCGGTGGAGACGTTTCTCCCTCTTTGATATTCAATGCCCTGACCGGAAGCACTGCCCCCTTCTTCAGTGATTTGATCACCTCAAACAATGCAGTATCCAGTCCCTGTTCTTCCTCTGCTCCATCTGCTCCGCTTTCTTTTTCTTCCTCTTCTTTCATGCTGCCTTCCGGTTTTCCTTTTGCGGAAGTATTCCTGCCTTTCGGAACTCCTGCCACTTTCAGATACCCCTCTTCTGCCAGTACTTTAAAGTTGGAGAAAAAGCGTTCTTCTTTGATGGAGGATACGATTGCAACTTTCTGATATACGGCAGGCGGATAAAAAATACTTAAAAAACGCCGTACGATCAGATCATAGACCCGGTGTGCTGTCGGTGCAACAGAACTTAAAGCATTCAGTCCCTGCCCCGTCGGAATGATAGCATAATGATCCGTGATCTGCTTATCATTTACATATCTGGTCTTTGCAAGCTCCTTATAATTTCCAAATGCCTGGATATCTTTCAGATAAGGTGACGCCATAGGATATTTTGACAGACCGTTCAGATTGCGGGATATCTCTTTTGCCACTGCTGTGGAAAGTACCCTTGCATCTGTTCTCGGATAGGTTACAAGCTTCTTTTCATACAGTTCCTGCACAATCCGCAACGTCTCATCCGGACTGATCTTAAATCTTTTGGAACAGTCATTCTGCAATTCTGCCAGATTATATAAAAGCGGTGGATTTTTCTTTTCCTTTTTCTTCTCAATCGATTCGATCCGACAGACCGGACCCTCTTTCTGATCCACAGCTTCCAGCAAAAACCGGATCAGTTCTTCTGCTTTTTCTCTTTCCTTAAATCCATTTTCCTTATAGAGATCATATGACTCAAAGTAGCGTGAGCCTTTGACTGCTTTCCATTCTCCCTCAAACTGATGCCCCTGTGCATCAATCGTACTGACGACTCTGTAAAATGGAGTCTTTACAAAATCCCGGATTTCTCTTTCTCTCCTGACCACCATTCCCAGTACACATGTCATAACCCGACCGACTGAGATCACCGAATACTTCGTATGGAGATAGTTGGAAATGCTATTTCCATATTTTAATGTCAGCAGCCTCGAAAAGTTGATTCCCATCAGATAATCTTCTTTCGCTCTCAGATAAGCTGAAGCTGCCAGGTTGTCATATTCGGAAAGATCTTTTGCTTCACGGATCCCACGCAGGATTTCTTCTTCCGTCTGCGAATCGATCCAGACTCTTCGCCGTTCCTTTCCCTTTACATGAGCCTCCTGTTCAACCAGCCGGTAAATGTATTCTCCCTCACGTCCTGAGTCGGTACAGACATAAATCCGGTCTACATCCTCTCTCGTCAAAAGCCCGCTGACAATCTGAAACTGCTTTGCAACCTGCGGGATCACCTCATATTTAAAATCATCCGGAATAAACGGCAGTGTGTCCAGACTCCATTTTTTCAGTGCCGGATCATACTCCTCAGGATAACTCATTGTCACAAGATGTCCTACACACCACGTAACAATCGCATTCTCCGACTCCATGTATCCGTCCCGGTTCCTTGCATTTAATTTCAAAGCTTTTGCAAACTCTCTTGCAACACTTGGTTTTTCCGCTATGTAGATTGATTTTCCCATAAATATGCCAGTCTTTTCTCTTTCTATTCAATCTGGAAACGATAAGCGGTCTTTGTATCGTAAGTTTCCCCTTTTTTGCAGATTGCTTCAGGAAAATTTTTCTGATGGATCGCATCCGGATAATTCTGTGTCTCCAGGCACACTGCATCCCGCTTCTGATAGACTGCCCCGTTCCTTCCTGCTTCATTTTCCAGGAAATTGGCTGTATAAACCTGAACTCCCGGACGGTCTGTCCATACTTCCATGACGATACCGCTTTCATCTCCAGTCACTTCTGCTACTTTATCAAATCTGCCCTCGTTTTTCAATACCCAGTTATGGTCGTAACCATTTCCAAGTATCAGTGGTTCATACGCTGCATCAATCTCCGCTCCCAGTTCTTTTGTACTTCTGAAATCCATCGGTGTTCCATCTACAGAACAGACTTCTCCTGTCGGTATGGACTGAGCATCAGCCGGGGTAAAAGCATCAGATAAAAGCTGCATTCTATGATGTAATACAGAGCCGCTTTTATGACCGTTCAGATTGAAATAACTGTGGTTTGTCATATTAATTACCGTATCCTGATCCGGTACAGCTTCATAATGAATCGTCAGCCCATTCTCCTCGTCCAGCGTATAGGTAACTTTCATGTCCAACGCTCCCGGATATCCCTGATCTCCATCCGGGCTGTGCAGAAGAAAGGTTACATGGTCATCCCCGTTTTCGATGACCCTCCACATCCGTTTCTGATAGACATCCGGTCCGCTGTGCAGATTATTTTTTCCGTCATTCTCTGCCAGCTTATAATCAATCCCGTTAATCGTCACACACGCACCACCGATCCGGTTTGCATTTCTTCCGACAATTGCACCGATCGCTGCCGTTCCATTTTCATAACCGGCTGCATCCTCATACCCAAGTACCACTTCTACCGGATTTTTATCTTGATCCAAAACAGTCACATTCACAAGGGTCGCTCCAAAGTCAGAGACCTGCACTTCCATCCCTGCGTCATTTTTCATTTTATAAAGATAAGGTTTACTGCCGTCTTTCGTTATCCCGAATTTCTGAATCTGAAGTTTTTCCATTTTATTCTCTCTTCTCCTATTTTCTTCGTCTGAAAAATCCTAACACTCTTTTTATTACGCCTGTATTTTTCTGTTCACGCATCTCCCTGCTTTCTTCCTTTCTTGCATGAAGTGCCTCCTGCATAAATGTCTCCTGTGCATTGATCTTTCTTCCGCTTTCTGCTTTCTTATGGTAAGTGCCATCTTCTGCCATTTCTCTTGCTTTCACATTATCTGCAAGCATCACTTTTAACTGATGGAGCAGACGTTTTTTGACTGCCTCATCATAAACCGGGCATGCTACCTCAACTCTCTTTTCTGTATTTCTGGTCATCATATCAGCCGAACCAATGTAGATCTTCGTCTTTTCACCTTTTCCAAACACAAATACTCTCGGATGCTCTAAATACCGTCCGACAATACTTGTCACCCTGACATTCTCCGTATGTCCCGGTACCTGCGGTAAGATACAGCAGATTCCCCGCACGATCAGATCTACTTTAACACCCGCACAGGATGCCTCTTCCACTTTTCTGATAAAATCTACATCCGTTACGGAATTCATTTTCATGATGATCCTGCCTGCAGATCCCTTTTCAATCTCTTCATCCATCGTGGCAAGAACTCTTGCTTTTAAACTGACCGGTGAAACGATCAGGTGTCTGTATGCACCATGAAGATTTCCAATGGACATATTTTTGAAAAATTCTGCCGCATCCGTACCAATCTCCTGATTCGCCGTCATCAGGGAATAATCCGTATACATCTTTGCAGTCTTTTCGTTGTAGTTCCCTGTTCCGATCTGGGTAATGTAACGGATTTCATTTTTATTGTTCGGCTCACTCTTACTTCTATAAGTGATCAGGCAGATCTTGGAATGTACCTTATAGCCTTCAAATCCATATAACACCCGGCATCCTGCCTCTTCTAAACGTTCTGACCACTCGATATTATTCTGTTCATCAAATCTCGCACGCAACTCGATCAGTACCGTTACCTCTTTTCCGTTCTCCGCTGCGGCACAAAGATATTCTACCAGCCGTGCCTTCTTTGCCAGACGGTAGATCGTGATCTTGATCGTCAGCACATCCGGATCTGACGCTGCCTCCCGGATCATCTGCAGGAACGGCTCCATGCTCTCATAAGGATAGCTTAAAAGTACATCTTTCTTTTTTACCTGTTCCATCACACTGCCTTCATGGAGCATTGCCGCCGGCTGTGGGGAAAATGGCTCATCCACAAGTGTCCGCTTCATTGACTCAGGCAGTTTATCTGCAATCGCGAAGATAAAATCCAGCTTCATCGGCATCTTTGTCCTGAAAATACATTCCGGCCCGATCTTAAATTTTTCACAGAAATACTTTTCCAGCTCTTTGCTCAGTGGATTAGCTGCCTCCAGACGCACAACCGCCATTTTTTTCCGCTTATGAAGCGTCTCTTTCATAATATGCCTGAAATCCCCATGGTCTGCATAAGCCTCATCATCCGGTGATACATCTGCATTCCGCGTCACACAGATATAATTCTTATCTGAAACCTGATACTGGTTAAATACCAGTTCTGCAAATTCCAGAATGATCTTTTCCATTCTGATATAACGGATATCATATCCTGGAAGATACAGAATATTGGAAATATACTGAGGAACAGGAATAATTCCCAGCATTGCTTTATCTCCCTGCTTTAAATTTGCCACCACATAAATCTCTTTACTCAGAAGATGCGGAAACGGGTGATTTGCGTCTACGATCTGAGGTGAAAGCACCGGCAGAACCTCTTCTTTAAAATACTTTTTTACAAATTTCTTTTCCTGCTGCTCCAGTTCTTTGAAATCCAGCCCACACACACCATAGGGATGAAGCTGCTTTTTAATCTCCGCATAAGTCTTATCCCGTTCCTTATAAAGCGGAGAAACCGCACGATAAATCGCATCAAGCTGTTGCTTTGCTGTCATACCTGAACGCTGATCGATCTTTTTATCATCTGTTGCTGCCAGATCGTACAGACTTCCTACACGGATCATAAAAAACTCATCCAGATTGCTGGTAAAGATTGCAACAAACTTCATCCGCTCCATCAGTGGTACACTTTCATCTCTCGCTTCTTCCAGCACTCTCTGATTAAACCGAAGCCACGATAACTCCCGATTTTGCGTAAAATCCGGTATTTCCTTTTTGCTCATATTCATTCCTCTTTTCCACATACGTGTCCTGATACACGATTATTTTGATACCAGGGTCAAAAGGTCTGACACCACGTGTGCTCGCACACTAGTGGTAGAACGACCTTGTGACCCCGACATCTTATTTTTCAAGATATTCCTCCAACGCTTCCAACTGTCTTTCCATATAATGATAACCATGCTCATAAAATGCGTAAAGAGCCTCTCGGTTCCGTTCCAGCCTTGATACCGGCTTCACATGGGGACGGATCACAAAGATCTCTCCCTTCCGCTCCAGCACATCCAGATAATTCATCGTCTTATTATACATAAAACTTCTCCGTAAAATCGTCCGCACCACATTTGGATAAGAACTGTAAGCCTTTCTGTAAAGCTTCTGCATTGCAGGAGAAAGTACTTTTTTCCTGTAACCGGCATTTTTTGTCAGCACAACTACAATCTTCTCATTCCCGATTTCCTTTGCCCTGCGGATCGGTACTGAATCAGCCAGTCCTCCGTCTAAATACGGAACATCCTCAATATTTACGATCGGAGTCAGAAGCGGCATACTGCTCGACGCCCGGCAGATTTTCATCAGTCTGTCCCGATCTTCCTCTTCTGACATATATTCTGCCTTTCCGGTCAGGCAGTTTGTCGTAACCAGTTCACAATTCATCGGTGAACTGAAATATGTATCAAAATCAAACGGGATCAGTTCATTCGGAAACCGGTCAAAGATCAAATCCATATTCATCATGCTCTTTGTACGGATCGTATCCCTGATCCCATAAATATATTTTCCATACTGCTCATCGGGAATCATACAGTCTCTTGTCCTCCCCGGCTGCCTGGATACATAATCCAGTGCATTGCACGCTCCTGCCGATACCCCGATCACATCTGACATATAAATTTCTTTCTCCATAAGGCAATCCAGCACACCTGAGGTAAAGATTCCTCTTGTCGCCCCGCCTTCAAGTACGATTGTAGCTTTTTTTATCGCCATAATTTTCCTCTTTTCCTGAATCTATGTCTTTTTGTCTTCCATAGTTTATTATATCTTTTTCATTCCGAAAGAACAACGGTTTTCTTACGGAAATGCAGCTTGCTTTTTTATCAATCAAGATTCCTTTTCTCCCGTAAATACTTGTGTAAATACTTGCCTTTTTACTTTCACCCATGTTAATATAAGCGTTGATGTTTATTTTAATGTATGACTGATAAGGAGATCATTATGATTAGTGCAAATAACGTAACCCTCCGCGTCGGGAAAAAGGCGCTGTTTGAAGACGTTAATATCAAATTTACAGAAGGGAACTGCTATGGTATGATCGGTGCCAATGGTGCAGGAAAATCTACTTTCCTTAAGATTCTTTCCGGTCAGCTTGAGCCGACTCAGGGAGATGTCGTGATCACTCCGGGAGAGCGTCTTTCTTTCCTGCAGCAGGATCATTTCAAATATGATGAATTTCCGGTTCTTGATACCGTTATCATGGGAAATGCCCGCCTGTACGAGATTATGAAAGAAAAAGAAGAAATCTACGCAAAAGAAGATTTCACTGATGAAGACGGAATCAAAGCCAGTGAACTGGAAGCTGAGTTTGCTACCATGAACGGCTGGGAGGCTGAATCGGATGCTGCCAACCTTCTGAACGGACTCGGAATTGATACCGAACTTCACTACAAATACCTGAAAGAACTGACCGGATCTGAAAAGGTAAAGGTTCTGCTTGCCCAGGCATTATTTGGAAATCCCGACATCCTGCTTCTTGACGAGCCAACGAACCACCTGGATCTCGATGCCATTGCATGGCTGGAAGAATTTCTTATCAATTTTGATAATACCGTCATCGTCGTATCTCATGACCGTTATTTTCTGAATAAAGTATGTACACAGATTGCAGATATTGATTACGGTAAGATCCAGCTCTATGCCGGAAACTATGATTTCTGGTATGAATCCAGCCAGCTCCTCATCCGTCAGATGAAAGAAGCTAATAAGAAAAAAGAAGAAAAGATCAAAGAACTTCAGGACTTTATTTCCCGGTTCAGTGCCAATGCTTCCAAATCCAAGCAGGCAACATCCAGGAAACGTGCTCTTGAAAAGATCCAGCTTGATGAGATCAAGCCATCCAGCCGTAAATATCCATACATCGACTTCCGTCCGAACCGTGAAATTGGAAATGAAGTCCTGACCGTAGAAGGACTTTCCAAGACCATCGACGGAGAAAAAATCCTTGATAATATCAGCTTTACTCTTGGACGTGAAGATAAAGTTGCTTTTGTCGGAGGCAATGAATTTGCAAAGTCGATCCTCTTTAAGATCCTGATCGGTGAAATGGAACCGGATGAAGGGACTTACAAATGGGGCGTTACAACCTCTCAGGCTTATTTCCCGAAAGATTTCGGTGGAGAATTTGATAATGATTATAATATCACAGAATGGCTGACTCAGTATTCTGAAGAGAAAGATGTTACTTATGTCCGTGGTTTCCTCGGAAGAATGCTTTTCTCAGGGGAAGATGGAGTGAAAAAGGTTGCTGTCCTTTCCGGTGGCGAAAAAGTTCGCTGCCTCCTCTCCAAAATGATGATCTCAGGTGCAAATGTCCTGCTCCTCGATGAGCCGACCAACCACCTGGACATGGAATCCATCACTGCACTCAATAACGGACTGATCAAGTTCCCTGGAGTCCTGCTCTTCACATCCCGTGACCATCAGATCGTACAGACGACCGCAAACCGCATTATGGAAATCCTGCCCGACGGTTCCTTAATCGACAAGATCACCACTTATGACGAATACCTGGAAAGCGATGAAATGGCGAGAAAACGTACCGTTTACACCGCTGACAGAGAGGGTGACGAAGATTGAACACCGTAGACCTTCATGTGCATTCCAACAAATCCGATGGAAGCTTTACGCCCTCCGAGCTTGTCGATATGGCGATTGCAAAGGGGCTGACCGCTTTTGCCCTGACCGACCACGATACGACTGCCGGTGTTAAGGAGGCCGTCGCATACGGACAGGAAAAAGGCATCGAAGTCATCCCCGGAATCGAATTTTCCACAGAATACTATGGAAAGGACGTCCACATCGTTGGTCTTTTTATCGATGAGAATGCTCCCGCTTTTCAGAAGCAGATCGGAAGCTTTGTTCGTGCGCGCGAAGAGCGAAATGAAAAAATGTGCGCCCGCCTCGCTGCAGACGGCATCGATATCAGCTATGAAAAGCTGCTGGAAGCCTTTCCGGACTGCGTCATTACAAGAGGGCATTACTCCAGATATCTGCTCGACCACGGCTATGTCAAAAGCCTGCCGGAAGCGTTCGACCGCTATCTCGGGGACCATACCAAATATTTTGTTCCCCGGGAAAAAATCACGCCCGCCCAGGCGGTTTCCCTAATTCTCGCCGTCAAGGGCATCCCGGTTCTCGCCCATCCGACGCTCTACCATATGGGAAAGGATAACCTTTCCTCCCTCGTCCGCCACTTAAAAGAAGCCGGACTGGTCGCGCTGGAAGCGGTTTATTCGACCTATTCCGCCGGGGAGGAGCGTCAGATGCGCCAGCTGGCTGCCCGCTATGGGCTGTTGATTTCCGGCGGCTCCGATTTTCACGGAAAAAGCAAACCCGGACTGGAGCTTGGAACCGGCTATGGCAAGCTTTTTATCCCGGAAGATATTCTGATTGCCCTCAAGAAAAAAAGGAAGGAACTGTTCGATGTCTGAAAAAATACTGTTTACCGACTTAGACGGCACGCTGCTCAATTCCGCGAAAAAAGTTTCGCCCGGTATGCAGCTGCTGCTTTCCAAAATGGTGCTAGCAGGCAACCGTCTGGTACTCACCTCCGGCCGTGCCCTGCCAAGTGTTTTAAAGGTTGCGAAAAATGCCGGTCTGCTCTTTCCCGATACGGTTATCATCGCTGCGAACGGAAACGAGGTCTATGACTGCGACACCAAAACCTTTCTGATGCGTAAAAGTGTCCCAATCGAAATCGCCGAGGATATCATTTCGATGGCGCAGGAAGAAAGCCTGTACCTACATTCCTACAGCGATACCTGCGTTGTTGCCCCCAAAGACGGCGTCGAAGTAAAACACTACTGCTCCCGCACCGGAATGGAATATCAGGTCAGCGACGATCTTTTAAAGACGATCGGACACGCACCCTGCAAGCTTCTGGCGATCGATATGGAAAACCACGGACGTCTGGAAGCGTTTCGCAGCAGAATTCAGGAAAAATACGGCGACAAGATCTCCGCAATTTTTTCCAATCCGATTTATCTTGAAATTTTCGATAAGACCGCCGGGAAGGGAAACGCTGTCCGTTTCGTCTGCGAGCATTTTCAGATTCCGCTTTCCAACAGTGTCGCTGCCGGAGACGCCGAAAACGACATTTCCATGCTGCAGGCTGCCGGAACTGCCGTTGCGATGGCAAACGCTACGCCCGAGGTCAAAGCCTGCGCCGATTTTATCACGCAGCAGGATAACGACCACGATGGACTCTCGGAAGCGATTTTACAGCTGTTTGAGATGTAAAAAGTATCATGAATAAAAAGCTCAGGGAACGTCACCTTTGTGACAAATTCCCTGAGCTTTTTAATTCGCTTTTATCCTTCTACGATCAGGTAGCGCCCATCTCCGACGTCGAAAACCTCTGCTTCGTCCAACACCTGATCCGGGTTCTCCACGTCGATTCCCGCTTCTTCAAAATACTCCATCACCGCAGCTTTGGAATCCACAACAACCGCCATGCAGTCCTCCAGGAAGGCTTCCGCTTCTTCCATTCCCTCTGCTACCGGCTCTGGAAACAGCCTGTCCTGCTGCTTCAAAAAACACTTCAGTACCGCCTCATCATACTCGTAACCCATAGAATCCTCCTTGTTTTTCTTTTTTGTTTTCATTCATTTCCACACTCATCTTCCAGTCCGTCCAGGAACACGGCAAGCGGGACGTCCAGCGCCCTGCAGATCCGCATGATCGTATAAATTCCCGGATTTTTTGTCGACCCGTCCGCGATGTGCGCGATCGTTGTCAGCGGCACACCGGATGCGGCTGAAAGCACATACAGCGACCAGCCTTTTCTCAGACAATACTCTGTCATCCGCCTGCCGAGCCGATTGGGCAGCTGCGCACACCACGATGGCGTGCGTCGTTTTTGTTTTGGGTTGTTTTCCGCCATGAAGCTCTCCTTTTCCAGCTGCCGTTTTATTTGTTCAGACAATAGCATGTTCGCAGAGCGTGCATTCTATTGCTTCAACGTCCCAGAATCGGAGTTTGCACCGGCAGCCTATACTTCTATATCCTGCCAAAGCGGTAAAACGTTACAGAAAAAAATAAAAAATTTCACAGCAATTCCAGCAGCTCGCCCGGGGCTGTAATCACCGCGTCCGCATGATGTGCCCGCAGCTCTTCCTCATCCCGAAATCCCCACAGCACGCCAACGGCGAAGTTGCCTGCGGCTCTGCCTGTTTCGATATCCACCCAGCTGTCGCCGACGTAAATCGTTTCCTCCGGCGAAACGTCGAGCCGTTCCATAATCGCGTATACGCCGTCCGGCGCGGGCTTTTTGGGGACATTCGTTTTCTGTCCCTGCACAGCATCAAAAAAGCCTTTGCCGAACAGCGTTTCTACCACATCAACCGTGTTGGCATGCGGCTTATTGCTGAACACGGCGATCTTAATCTTCTTCTCCTTCAATGTATCTAAAAGCTCTGGAATGCCGGGATAGGGCTTGACCTCATACAGGCAGTCCTTTGCGAAATATTCCATGTATCGGTCATAAACCTCGTCCAAAAGGCACGGAACCGCCGCAAAACCATCATCGTCCCGGACAGGGGAGGGCTGCTCTTTTGCCCCTACATAACGCAGTGCCCGCGTAATCTGCATGCGCGCGCCGTTTCCTACGAATTTTTTATAACATTCCTGTGGGATCGCCTGCAGTCCAAAATCCTCCAGCGCCCGGTTCGTGCAATAGGCGAGGGAAGTCAGCGTATTCGCAAGCGTTCCGTCCAGATCAAAAATCACTGCTTTTTTCATATGCATTTCCTCGGGTAACCTCTACTTCTTTGTTTCAAACTTGCTTCTACATCCATCCGCGGCTTTTCAGTTCCTGGTACAGACGCCCAACCGGCAGTCCTACCACATTGTTATAGTCACCACGAATGCCTTTGACAAACCGTGCGCCCAGTCCCTGAATGCCATAAGCGCCCGCCTTGTCCATCGGCTCTTTACTGTCAATGTATTCGGAAATTTCCACTTCCGTCATCGGATAAAATTCCACCTGCGTGCACTCGAAAAATGTGACCGTCTCGCTTTGACTGTAAAGCGTTACGCCGGTATAGACTTCATGACTGCGCCCCTGCAGAGCTGTCAGCATTTCTGCTGCCGCTTCTCTGCTATGCGGCTTTCCGAGGATCTTTCCCTCACAGCATACCACCGTGTCCGCGCCGATCACCAGCAACTCCGGCTGCCGTTTTCCGTTAAGGTTCGGCTCCTGTGTTTCCTCAGAGATCTGCTCCTGATCTGCGTCAGGATTCTGCCCCTGCCCGCCAGAAAGCTGCTCCCAGATATCCACCGCTTTCTGACGGGACAGCTCCTGCACCAGCGCACCTGCCTCCGTCGTTTTTGCATTTTCTTCTTTTGTGCTCGGCATAACGGTAAATTCCAGTCCGATCTGCGAAAGCAGCTCCCGGCGCCGCGGGGATGCGGATGCCAGTACCAGCCGAACGTTTTGCTCTTTTTGCATGTCCTTACTCCATTTCCACATGGGTTTCCGGAATGAATACCCGTGTGTCCCGATATTCTTTTTTGACGCTCATCTCCTGTGCCTCTTTGCAGAACACCTCCTGTGCGCAGTAGGGTTCCTTGCCGCGGCCGTCCGCCTTTTCATAGCTGCCGTCCGGCTTTAAGATATGTGCTTTCTTGTTGTCGCGCAGCTGTCCCTCCAGAATGTGCCAGAGCTTTTCTTTCAAAGCAGGTGCTTCGACCGGGAACAAAATCTCCACTCGGCGCTCCAGATTTCTCGGCATCCAATCTGCGCTGCTACAGTAAAATTTCGGATTGCCATTATTTTCAAAGTAAAATACGCGCGCATGCTCCAGGAAGTTTCCGACGATCGAACGCACGGAAATATTTTCGCTCACTTCCGGAATTCCGACTTTTAAGCAGCAGATACCGCGCACGATCAGCTCAATCCTTACACCCGCGCGGCTCGCCTCATACAGCGCCACGATAATATCCCGATCGCACAGGGAGTTCATCTTTGCAATGATATGTCCCTCACGCCCAGCTTCCGCGTTTTTCTTTTCCCGCTCGATCAGATACAGGAAACGATCTTTTAACCACAACGGTGCAAGGCTCAAACGGTTCCAGGAACGCGGCTCTGAATAACCGGACAACATGTTGAATACCGCCGTCGCATCCTCACCGATCGCTTCGCTTGCCGTCATCATGCCGATATCGGTGTAGAGCTTTGCAGTTGCATCGTTATAGTTTCCGGTTCCCAGATGTACATAACGGCGGATGCCATCCTCCTCCTTTCTGACAACCAGTGTAATCTTGCTGTGGGTCTTCAAGCCGACCAAACCATAGATAACATGACAGCCCGCTTTTTCCAGCTTTCTCGCCCAAACGATGTTGTTTTCCTCATCGAAACGCGCCTTTAATTCTACCAGAACGGAAACCTGCTTACCGTTCTCCGCAGCCTGCGCGAGCGCCGCGATGATCGGCGAATTTCCGCTGACACGATACAGTGTCTGTTTGATCGCAAGCACATCCGGGTCTTTGCTCGCCTGCCGGATAAAGTCCACGACCGGCACGAAGCTCTGGTACGGATGGTGCATCAGCACGTCGCCTTTTTTGATTACATCGAAAATATTGTCGGTACCGTCGAACTCCGGCACGGGCGCAGGCGTATATTTCGGCGCACGCAGCTCGTCAAAGCCCTCCAATCCGTATACCTTCATCAAAAAAGTCAGGTCAAGAGGTCCGTCGATTTCAAAAACGTCCTCCTTACGCACGGAAAGCTCGCGGCACAGAATCTTTAACAGCCGTCTGTCCGCAGCTGCCTCGATTTCCAGGCGGATTGCCTGTCCCCAAGTTCTCTTTTTGATCTGCTTTTCAATTTCCAGAAGCAGGTCTTCCGCCTCATCCTCATCAATTGCAAGATCGGCATTTCGTGTAATTCGAAACGGATGTGCGCATAGAACGTTATAATTTAAAAACAGCTTGCTGATGTTGCGCTCAATGATCTCTTCCAGAAGCAGCACCGCAACCTCTGTGTCCCCCTCCTTCGCCGCCGGAATCCGCACAACTCTCGGCAAAACAGACGGAACCTGTACGGTTGCGAACTCGATTTCCGTATCCTTTTCTCCCTTTTTGGCAACCAGCGCGCCGATATTCAGCGTCTTGTTGCGGATCAGTGGGAATGGTCTGGAAGAATCCACCGCCATCGGTGTCAGAACCGGATACACATTTTCTTCGAAATATTCATCCACATACTGTGCCTGGCGCTCTGTCAGCTGCTCGTGATGCTCCACAAAATTTAACCCATTTGCCCGAAGCTGCGGCAGAAGCATCCGGTTGTAGGTGGAATACTGCAGCGCCGCAAACTTATGGGTTTCCTCCATCAGCGCGTCCAGCTGCTCTTTTGCAGACATTCCGGCGATGTCCTTTTTGGTATATTCGGCATGGATCATATCCACAAGGGAGCCGATCCGCACCATGAAAAATTCATCCAGATTGGAAGCGGTAATGCTCAAAAATTTCAGTCGTTCAAACAACAGAAGCTGTTTGTCGCGCGCTTCCGATAACACTCTTTTATTAAATAAAAGCCAGCTCAGCTCCCGGTTTGTATACAATGCGGGATTCTGAAGTTCTTTCTTATCCATATTTTCTGACCCTTTCTTTTTATTCATGACAATAGAATGCTCGCAGAGCGTGCATTCTATTGTTCTTTACTGCGATAGTTCCCGCTGCAGTCAAAGCATGTGCAGGCACAGTTTTACAAAATCCGTTTCTGCCGGATCACCGGCTCGATGCTGTAAACCTCCCGGAAAAACTCTGCCCGAGAACCGAACAGACCTCTTTCCAATGTAATATCCTCGTTGGTAGTGATTGTCAAAATCAGCTTGTCGTCCTTGCGCACCGCCTTGATATCCCTGCATTTCTGCTTGTGGCTGCGGTCAAGCGCGTTCGCGATCTGCAAAATCGCAGTCAGCTTGACGATCGTTAAGTATTCCTCCCGGTCGATCCCCTCGCTGTTTTCCATGCTGTAGTCGAATTCCAGGTGATTATAGCGCACGATATTGGCGACGATTTCCCGCTCCCGGTGCGACAACCCGATGATCTCCGTCGCCATGATGATCGCATAGGAGCACTCTCCGAGATTGACCATGCTGATATATTTGCCGCAGTCGTGCAGAAGCGTTGCGATCCGAAGCAACAGCCGTTCCCGTCTGCCCATACCATGCACGCGCTTCATGCTGTCAAAAATCGTCAGTGCGATCTGCTCCAGCGTCTCCGCACGGCGCTTGCTGCCCATATAACGCTTGCTGATGCCGCGCGCACAGGTCACGATATCCTGTTCGAAATCATGCACCTGTGCCAGAAGTTTATATTCTTCCGCATATTCGTATACCATGCCGTCGCATAGCGACACGCCCGGTGCCCAAATCATCTTTGCATCCGTCATCAGCGCGACCTGACGGACAATTGCGGATGAAATTCGAAGCAAAGGCACATTTTCTTCCGGTGTATCAAAATAGCGCACGATTTCCATATCCGTATGATCGTGCAAATAATTCATATAAGATGCCATCGAATCCCGGTCCAGATATCCGCTTCCGGCTACTTTACCGAGCTTTCCCAAAATCAGCGCGGAAATATAGTCATCCACTACGATGATATTTTCGATCACGCGATCCTTTAAATACATCTTGCGGAAGACAGAAAGCTGTGCTTCCAGAAGTTTCTCCAGAAGCGGACCGTTCTCAGAGGGGCGCACATTTAAGCGGCTCATTTTTTCCTGCAGCCGCAAAACGCCAAGGCGCATGTTCTGCGTCGCGGAAAGCTTATCCTTATCAAACAGTGACATCTGAATGCTGCCGCCGCCGATATCCAGAACAAGGGTTCCTTTTTCGATGATTTTTTCGAAGCCGCCGCGGCTGGCGATCGATTTATAATCGAGGAAACGCTGTTCCGAGTTGCTCAGCACATCCAGCTTGACTCCGGTACGCTGCATGATCTGATCCAGAACGATCGCCGTATTTTTTGTTTCCCGGATGGCGCTCGTCGCACAGGCGCGGTAGTCATCCACCCGATAGCCTTCCATAATCGAAACAAAATTGCGCAGTACCGCGCACAGTTCGTCCATCACCTCATGGCTCAGCTTTCCGGTCGCAAAGGTACCGCCAAGATCCAGACGATTCCGAATCCAATCCACCTCCCGGATGCCGCTGTTTTTGGTGATCGTATAAATTTTCAGGGACTGCTCATAAGAGCCCACGTTGATTGCTGCAAACGTTTTCATATGCCAGAATAATCCTTTCTGCCGCTTTTCCTGCCGTATACAACAGAATGCACGCTTACTGTCCTAACAGATAATCGATAAACTGCTGCGCCGTCCGTCCGGAAAGTCCGCCGTGGGACAGCTCCCACTGGTTCGCCTTTAACAAAAGCTCGTCTTCGCTCATCGCTACACCATAACGGTCTGCCAGCGTCTGAACGATCTGCTGGAACTGCTTTTTGTCCGGAGAGCCGAAATAAATGCTGACGCCGAAGCGCGACACGAGGGAAAGCTTCTCCTGCACGGTATCGTTGACATGCAGCTCTTCATCCCTGTCCTGTTTGTCCTTAAAGGTCTCCCGGATCAGATGCCGTCTGTTGGAGGTTGCATAGATCAGGACGTTTTCCGGCTTCTTTTCCAGACCGCCCTCGATGACCGCCTTCAGATATTTATATTCGATCTCAAATTCTTCAAAGCTTAAATCATCCATGTAAATAATGAACTTGTAGTTCCGGTTTTTGATCTGCGCGATTACATCGTTTAAATCCTGAAACTGATGTTTGTACACCTCGATGATACGCAGCCCGCTGCCGTAATATTCGTTGGCAATCGCCTTGATACAGGAAGACTTTCCGGTTCCCGCGTCGCCGTAAAGCAGGCAGTTATTCGCCTTTTTGCCGTTGACAAACGCTTCGGTATTGTCCGTCAGCTTCTTTTTCTGGATCTCATAGCCAACCAGGTCGGACAGCTTCACATGCGCGATATTGGTGATCGGCACGATTTCAGCGCGCCCGTCTCTCTTTTCAATCCGGAATGCCTTATGTAGCCCGAACCGTCCCACGCCGTATTCCTGATAAAATTCTGTAAGAGTCTGCTTCATTTCTTCCGGCGTATGGTCCAGACAGAACCGCTGCGCAAGATCGCAGATCCGGTCTCGGATACGGGTATTATATACTTTGCTCTCCTGCGGATTGCCCTCGTAGAAAAGCACGATAGAAAACTCCTCTGCTCCGAGCGCTTTTGCTACCGTTTGCAGATCATAATCATAAAATTCCTTGAAAATCCGGATATCGTGAAGCGCCGCCAGATTCACGCTGCCTTCCACGCTGCCACGGATTTCCGCGCTGCAGCTATAGCTGTTTTCCTTATTTACCAGAAGATTTGCAAGATAGCAGTGCCAGAGATTTCCATAAAAGCCGTATCTGCCCGCCATGTCTAACAGCCGATGCATGCAGTCGTATAAGAGCCCCGCCTTATCCGACAGATTGTAAAAATCGTCCGCATAGTTTTCTGCCAGCCAGACCATGTCTGTCAGCAAATCCCCTTCTTCAAAATCCCGGTAAAGGATCAGCTGTTCCGTTTTCATCTTGTTGTATTCTCCCTTTCCGCTTATCCGGCTGTTTTCAACCGTTTAGTAATTTCCCAGAATCTTCATGTTCGAGGCCTCTTCCCGAAGTCCCCGCAGCGCGTTCTTCACGGCGCTGTCTTCCAGATTTCCCTCAAAATCCAGGAAGAACCGGTATTCCCACGTCCGTCCCTCGATCGGACGGCTCTCGATCTTTGTCAGATTTAAATGATTGTAAATAAAATGCGACAGCATATGGTACAGCGAGCCGCTCTCGTGCGGTACTTCAAAGCAGATGCTGATTTTCTTTGCATTCTTCTTAAAAATCTTCTGGTTCGTCACGATGATAAACCGGGTTGAATTGTTGGAAACGTTGTTGACCGGCTTCTGTAATACCTCCAGCCCGTAAACCTTCCCGGCATACTCACTGGCGATTGCTGCCTGGGTTTTTAAACGATCTTCTGCAACCTTCCGCGCTGCAAACGCATTATTCGGCATGGAAATCTGCTGCCAGGAATGCCCGCCTAAAAAGCGCGAGCTCTGCATCAGCGACTGCGGATGGGAATATACGGTCTGAATGTCGGAAATCTTCGTCCCCGGAACACCCAGCAGGCAATGCTCGATTTTTAAAATCTGCTCACCGACGATATAGTTTTCAAATTCTACCAGAAGATCGTAAATCTCGCTAACGATCCCTGCCGTCGAATTTTCAATTGGAAGAACCGCAAACTCCGCGCTTCCCTCTTCGATCGCGCTCATTGCGTCCCGGAAGCTGTCCACATGGATGCTGTCGATGCGTTCCCCGAAAAAGCGCATCATCGCAGCCTGGGAATATGCGCCCTCTGCGCCCTGAAATACGACTCTCGCCTTTTTGGTATCCAGATTTTCGACCGGGATAAAGGGCAGCCTGCCGGTGCGTCCATGGCTTTCCAGCATCTGGTACTGGAGCTTTCGGCTCATCGCCATGATCTGTTCAAACAGCTCCGTCACACCCTGACTGTTAAAATCATTATGGGTCAGGGAGCGTACCCGCGCCAGCTTTTCTTCCTCTCTGGTTTTGTCAAATACTTTTTTTCCATTTTCGATCTTATATTCTGCCACCTGACTGCAGATTTCCATGCGCTGCTCGTACAGCTGCACCAGCTGGCTGTCAATCCGGTCTATTTCATTCCTGAGCGTAGACAAATCCATGAACGCTTCCTCCATCTGTATTTTTTACTCTTAATCTTAGCACAGTTTGCATGGAATTTGAAGTTTTGCACATACTATTTCCATGAAAAAATTGTGTAAAGATTTTTTAAAATGCGGCACCCTCGGCTGGTGCCTCGAAATCCTTGTATCTGGTGCAGAAGCGCTGCGCCGTCAGGACAAAACGCTGACCTGCCATACTTCTTTATGGATGTTTCCGATCTACGGCTGCGCCTGTCTGATCGGCCCCGTCTACCGGATTTTAAAGCATTTGCCAAAAACCGTGCGCGGGCTGATCTATATGACCGGCATCTTTTCCGTCGAGTACGCCACCGGGCGTTTTCTGGATAAAAAAGGCCAATGCCCCTGGAGCTACCAGAAAAGCCCCTGGAACATCAGCCATGTGATTCGCCTCGACTTCGCGCCGGCGTGGTTTTTAATCGGACTACTGTTTGAAAAAGCGGTCGCTGCAAACGATTCGCGGACGTGACAGCACAGGGCGGTTCGATCCCCCAGCAGACACCGGCAGCTGTTGCAGCAAAAAAGAATCCTGCGAAGCAGGATTCTCCGCCTGCGGCGGGTCGCGTAAGCGACATTCTACCATTCCGCCGCAGTGCGATCCGCGCGGAGCGTTTTTGTGTCATAGGACGAAGTTTCCTATGACACAAAAAAACTGCACCGAAGACCGGATCGTTTGCATCCACAGCAGCCGCGGCTGCTAAAGCTGTCGTGGCTGCCATAGCTTTCCGTCTGTGCTCAGCCCTTTTTGCGCTCATATTTAAGGAAATGATAGGTCAGGTCGAAGTAATACTGCTCGTCACTGTCGGCTGTTATCTCCCAGTCCGGATCCTCGTCCAGATTCGGGAACCACGCATCCGCTTCATAGGCATGGTCAATTTTAGTCACATGCGCGGTATCACAGTATGGCAGCAGCTGCTCGTATACGCTGCTTCCGCCGATGACATAAACCTCCTTCGTGTCATATCCCTTGACCGCCTCCAGAAGCTCTTCGACGGAATGCACAACCTGCGCATCCTTCTGCTGATATGCCTCGTTGCGGGACAGGATAATATTATCCCGGTTTTTGAGCGGCTGTCCGCCCGGAAATGTATCCATCGTCTTTCTCCCGAGCACGACAACCTTTCCGGTCGTCTCCTGTCGGAACATCTTATGATCTGCCGGAATCCGCACCAGCAGCTCCCCTTTATTGCCAATCGCCCAATTTTTATCCACTGCTACAATCAGATTCATGCGTATTCTCCTTTTATCGTCAAATTGCGATCGGGATGTCATTGATCTGCTCCCCGGTCACATAATCGTCTGCGCGCACGTCGTTTCTTGTGAACTGATAAAAATCCTTGATCTCCGGATTTAACCAGAATTTCGGTGCCGGATAGGGCGTCCGCGAAATCAGTTCTTTGATAATCGGCACATGGCGGTCATAGATATGCGCATCCGCAATGACATGCACCAGCTCGCCGACCTCCATATCGCACACCTGTGCCAGCATATGCAAAAGTACAGAATACTGCACCACATTCCAGTTATTCGCCGCCAGAACGTCCTGAGAACGCTGATTTAAAACTGCATTTAAAGTCAGTTTATCGTGTCCTATCTTCTGCGTCACATTAAAGGTCATGCTGTAGGCACAGGGATACAGGTTCATTTCATGCAAATCCTGATGCACATAAATATTCGTCAGGATTCTTCTCGAAAACGGATTGTTTTTCAGATCGTAAATCACGCGGTCCACCTGATCAAACAAGCCCTCTTTATACAGATGCTTTACACCAAGCTGATAGCCGTAAGCCTTGCCGATGCTGCCGTCTTCATCCGCCCATTCGTCCCAGATATGGCTGTGTAAATCATGGATATTATTGGATTTCTGCTGCCAGATCCACAAAATCTCGTCCGTCGCGCTCTTTAAAGCGGTGCGGCGAAGCGTCAGGAGCGGAAATTCCTTCGATAAGTCGTAGCGGTTGACTACGCCGAACTTTTTGATCGTATAGGCGCTGGTTCCATCCGGCCAGTGCGGGCGTACCTTTTCACCCTCCGTGCTCGTTCCATTTTCCAGAATATCCCGGCACATATTGATAAAGATTTCATCTGCCATGCTCATATGCTTATCCTTGATTCCTCCTGATTTTAATTCCATTTATCGCAAAGCGAATTGATCTGGTCTGCAAATTTCGCCAGATCCTTATTTGCCATTCCTTTGCAGTGCCCAATCAACGCCATCAGGCGCTGTCCTGCAGCCACAAGACGGTTGTATGCGCTGCTCTGCCCGCCGGATGCTGCAGCGGTCTTCTTTTTCACAGCGACAGGCTCTGTAATCTTTTCAAACGTCTCCGTCGTCAGATTAAAGACCGTTCCGCTGTAGGGTGCAAACGCATCGATCCCGTGTTCATCCTTTAAGCAGTCCGCAAACGACATCGTAACGAGATCCTCACCGTGCACAATAAACACTTTTTTCGGCTTTGTTTCAAAGCCCTCGATCCAGTCGATTAAACCGTTTTTGTCCGCATGTCCGGATATTCCGGTTAACACCCTGATCTGTGCGTTTACATCCACCGTCTCTCCGAACAGTCTCATTTCTTTCACTCCGTCTACCAGTGCCCGTCCCGGCGTTCCGACCGACTGATAGCCAACAAACAGAATCGTACACTCCGGTCTCCAGAGGTTGTGCTTTAAATGATGGCGCACGCGCCCGGCATCGCACATGCCGGAAGCGGAAATGATGACCTTCGGCGTTTCATCGAAATTGATCGCCTTGGATTCGTCGCTCGTGATCGCAAGGCGCAGCCCCGGAAACGTGATGGGATTGATGCCCTGTCTGACAAGCTCCATCGCCTCTTCGTCAAAGCAGGTCCGCTCGTTTTGTTTGAAAATGCCGGTTGCCTCCACCGCAAGCGGACTGTCCACATAGACCGGAAAATCCGCATGATTGGAAACCAGTCCATCTGCCTTGATTTTGCGGATAAAATACAGCATTTCCTGTGTGCGCCCAACCGCAAACGACGGAATGACCACATTTCCACCCTTATCCAGCGTCTCCTGGATGATCTGAGTCAGCTCTCTGACATAATCCGGGCGCGTACTGCCGTGCAAGCGGTCGCCATAGGTCGACTCCATCACGACATAATCTGCCGTTTTTGTATATTCCGGATCTTTTATCAGCGGCTGGTTTTTGTTGCCGATATCCCCTGAAAAAACAAGTTTTCTGCTGCAGCCCTCTTCTTTGAGCCATACCTCGATGCTGGCGGATCCAAGCAGATGCCCGACGTCTGTAAACCGGATCGTCACGTTATCGTTTATTTCCAATTCTTTCCCATACGGGCATGGTACGATACAGTTGATGGTGCCGATCGCATCCTCCATCGTATACAACGGCTCCTCCACTTCGATTCCGGCATGGCGTTTTGCCTTCCTGCTCTTCCACTCCGCCTCCTGCTGCTGAATGTGGGCGCAGTCCCGGAGCATAATGCTGCATAAGTCCGCGGTCGCTTCCGTTGTATAAATCTTGCCGCGGAAGCCGTGTGCGTACAAAAGCGGCAGCATGCCGGAATGATCGATATGGGCATGCGTTAAAAACACAAAATTGATCTGGGATTCCGGAACCGGCAACGGGCAGTTTTCAAACCGGTTGACGCCCTGTTCCATTCCGTAATCGACCAGCATATAACTGTCTCCTGCCTGCAGGTAATGACAGCTTCCTGTCACTTCATGATTCGCACCGATAAACTGCAGCTTCATACACCATTGCCCCCTTTTTTTTATTTCAATTCGTTCGCCATCCGGTAGAATTGGTCATATATGCCATGCTTTTCCAGAAGCTCTTCATGATTGCCTTCTTCCACGATGCCGTCATGGGTCAGCACCAAAATACGATCGGAATTTCGGATAGAAGAAAGCCTGTGTGCGATGGTCAGCGTCGTGCGCCCTTCAGACAGCCTGCCAAGGGATTTTGCTACCTCGTATTCGCTCTCGTTATCCAGCGCACTGGTCGCCTCATCCAAAATAATGATCGGCGGGTTCTTTAAAAAGACACGGGCGATGCTGATTCTCTGCTTCTGTCCGCCGGAAAGCTTTACGCCCCGCTCGCCCACGTAGGTGTCGTAGCCATCCTTCAACTCTGTGATAAACTCATGCGCGCCCGCACGTTTTGCAGCTTCCATCACTTCTTCACGTGTCGCATCCGGTCTTCCGTAAACGATATTGTCATAGATCGTGCCCGAGAACAGATAAACATCCTGCTGCACGATGCCGATATTATGGCGCAGGCTCTTTAACGTAAAATGTTTGATCGATTTTCCGTCAATTGTGATCTCGCCACCCGTCACATCATAAAAACGCGGGATCAGATTGCACAGCGTTGTTTTTCCGCCGCCGGAAGGTCCTACCAGTGCTACCTTTTCTCCCGGATGAATTGTCAGGTTTAAGTTTTTGAACACCTGATTGTGATCATCCGGATATTCAAAGCTCACATTGTGGAATGCGATTTCGCCCTTCGGCTCTCCCATTTCCACAGCGTCTGCCTCATCGAAAATTTCGATGTCCGCATCCATGATCTGCAAAAACCGTTCAATTCCTGTCATGCCGCGCTGGAACTGTTCCGCAAACTCGATAATCCTGCGGATCGTCGCAATCAGCGTCGTCACATACAAAAGAAACGCCACCAGGTCGCCTGCCGCGACCCATCCCTTTATCATAAATATGCTGCCGAAAAGCAAAACAGACACATACATTGCGCCATCAAAAGCGTGGGTTGTCGCATTAAAGACCGCCATCAGGTGATAGGAATCTCGTTTGATGTCAAAGAACTGTCTGTTGTCTGTCTCAAACTTGTTCGTCTCCATCTGTTCATTTGTAAATGCCTTTACAACCTTCTGCCCCAGCAGGCTGTCCTCAATGCGGGCGTTTAATTCACCAATCTGGTTTCTCTGTCTGCGAAATACATCGCGCATTTTAAAATTCAGATGCATGCACACTGCAACCATGATCGGAACAATCAGGAAAATAATCAGCGTCAGAAGCACATTGATCCGCATCAGGATGATAAATGCGATCACGAGCTTAACCCCGGCAATAAAGAATTCTTCCGGGCAGTGATGCGCAAATTCGGTCACATCAAACAGATCGTTCGTAATCCGTCCCATGATCTGTCCGACCTTGGTATTATTATAATAGGTATTCGACAGCTGATGCAGATGCTGATACGCGTCCCGGCGCATGTCTGTTTCGATTTTCGCGCCCATGATATGTCCGACGCCCGCCATATAATAAGTGGCAACGCAGTCCACTATGCGCAGCGCCAGATAAATCGCAACCACGCCCAGAATTGTCTGAACCGAAAGCTCTGCCAGATGATACAATCCCTGATTGGTAATGTAACGCATAATCATCGGCAGCACCAGCTCGCACAGTGTCGTCAGCCCGGCGCAGAATAAATCCAGCACCAGTGTTTTCCAGTATGGTTTAAAATATGGCTGAAAGCGCCGGAATAGCTCTTTTGTTGTATATTGCCTGTCTTTCATGGCAATTTTCTCCCCTCATCACTCGTATTTTACAGACGGACTATACCATCCGTTTTTTTTAGTATAACACAAAAACAGCTCTCATGTAAACGGCAGGTGAAACTGCTTCCCGCTTCGTCACCCCCTGTTTTTCTTCTTCATAAGATAAGAAAAAAGGCAGTGTCTTCCCCGTCTTTTGTAAGGAGACTTCCATGATGGCTTTCTGTTCTTCCTGCTGCCGTGCAGACAACGTTTCCAGCCGCTGCAGCGGTGATTCTCCGGGCTGTTGTACGCAAACCGCCTGCCCTGCTTCCGGCCGTCCGGCCTGCACGCTGCCAACCGCCTGCCGTCCCGGCGCTTCCTGCATATCCAGACAGGACATCGAACGCCTGCTTCTATGGAAGCTCGGGCTTATGAAATGCCAAAGCAACCGGTTTTGCTCCGGTTGGCAAAAGCGCCCAGGCGTGTGCCGTTCCGATTCCTTTTTTCACTGACGCAGCTTTGGCTGCCGGGATGCCTACAGCTGCCAAATACAGTCCGTATCTGCCTATAGCGTCCTTCCGGCGGCGGTATATAACAGGGCATTACAGATTGCCGCCGCTACGTTCGAACCACCCTTTCGTCCACGCGCCACAATATACGGCACCGGATCCTTCAGAATTTCTTCCTTGCTTTCCACTACATTGACAAAGCCCACCGGAACCCCGATGACCAGCACAGGATCCACTTTTTTCTCCAGGATCAGCTCATGCAGGCGAATCAGCGCGGTCGGCGCATTCCCGATCGCAAAAACCCATCTGCCCGGAAGCCTGGCCGCTTCCTCCATACTCACCCACGCGCGGGTCGTCTGTCTTTCTTTCGCAAGCCTTGCCACTTCCGGATCGCTCATAAAACAACGTGCGGTCCCGCCAAAGCTCTCCAGAGTGCTTTTATGGATGCCGGAAAGGGCCATCTGCGTATCTGTCACAATTCCAGCCCCGGCTTTGAATGCTTCCACAGCTTTTGTTACCGCGCCGTCCGAAAAAACAAGGTTGTCTACATAGTCAAAATCCGCCGTCGTATGAATCACCCGTTTGATAACCGGCTCGTTTTCCGGTAAAAGCTTCCGGTCACCCAGCTCCTTCGTAAGGATCTCAAAACTACGTTTTTCAATTTCACCCGGCAGTACATATTGATAGCTCATCTGTCGCCCTCCTGCTTCTCCATCATCCGGTAAATCTGTTCCATATCCAGTGCTTTTCTGACTTCAGCTGCCAGAAGATCATACTGACTTTCCTTAAATGCCGCATAATCCTGTGTCAGCGCCTCTGCACAGATTCCCTTTTTGGAAAGCAGCGCGCTACACAGATTTTTTGTCAGCGACCCGTCTTCAAAAAGTCCGTGCACATAAGTACCGGCAACATTGCCGCAGACTGCGCCGTCTGCCTGCCAGTCCTCCTCTGCTTCTGTGCTTCCGTTTGTCAGCGTCCGGATTCTGGAGAACGGGTTTTTTCCGTTTCCTGTTGTATGTCCCATATGAATTTCATAACCGGAAAATACACTGCCGCAAAGCGCAGCGAACAGTCCGTCTCCTGCGCCCGGGTTTTGAAGAATTTCTCCTGTCACCCGCGTCTGCACCTTTTCTTTTTCAAAAACGGTTCTAACCGGCAAAAGCCCCATTCCATGCAGGCTTCCGCCCTCTTCTTCCCCGCCCGGGTCTTCGATGCTTTCGCCCAGCATCTGATAGCCCCCGCAGATTCCCAGCACCGGCACGTTTGCTGCCGCAAGCTTCAAAATGGCGGCTTCCATACCATTCTGGCGCATCCATTTCAAGTCGCTCATTGTATTTTTGCTTCCGGGTACAATCACCATATCCGGCTGCCCGAACGTTTTTACATCCCCTGCATAACGCAGACTGATTCCGGGCTGCTGCTCCAACGGGTTAAAATCGGTAAAATTCGAAATATGCGGCAGGCGAACCACTGCGATATCCACGCCTGCCCCCGCCTGTACCCGGGACAGACGAGGCGCGAGACTGTCCTCATCATCCAGCTTTGCATAAATCCACGGAATGACACCTGCTACCGGAATTTTCGTCAGCTCCTCCAGCGTTGCAAGTCCGGGTTTTAAAATCTCAACGTCTCCCCGGAACTTGTTGATAATCAGTCCTTTCACCCGTTTTCTTTCTTCCTCTTCCAGCAGGGCAACTGTCCCGTAAAGCTGCGCAAAAACGCCGCCCCGGTCAATATCTCCGGCAAGCAGCACCGGCGCGTCCACCATCTTCGCCATGCCCATGTTGACGATATCGTTTTTCTTTAAATTGATCTCTGCCGGGCTGCCCGCGCCCTCAATCACAATAATGTCATATTCCTCTTCCAGGGATCGGTAAGCTTTCATGATTTCCGGGACAAGCTGCTTTTTATATTTAAAATAAGACGCTGCAGGCATGTTTCCGAGCACATGCCCGTTGACAATAACCTGACTTCCCACATCACTGGTAGGTTTTAACAGAATCGGGTTCATCCTCGCATCCGGTCTGATTTTCGCAGCTTCCGCCTGCATGACCTGCGCGCGCCCCATCTCTGCCCCGTCTTCCGTGATAAAACTGTTGAGCGCCATATTCTGGCTTTTAAACGGTGCAGTCTTAAAACCATCCTGCGTAAAAATACGGCACAGTGCCGCGCAGATCAGGCTCTTTCCGGCACTCGACATCGTGCCCTGAATCATAATATTTTGCTTCATTGTTTTTCCTCATTCCATTTCCGCAAACGCCTTCAGACAGTCCCGACGCAATCGGGTTCAAAGCTGCTTTTTTCCCTGACACAAAAAAAGTGCCTCCAGAAACCCACGGTTTTCTTCCTCTGTGCGCACTGCAATCCGGTAGTCCCCGGGCTGCAGGTTATGATAATTGGAGCAATCCCGCATCGGGAATCCTGCTTCTTCCATTCTTTTTCCAAGCGTCGCATCGTGACTGCGAAACAACAGATAATTGGCTTTTCCCTCCCAGACTGTAAATCCTGCCTGCCGCAAACCCTTTACCAGAATCGGACGCTGTTGTTCCACCAGTTTTCTCACCCGGTCTGCATATGCCTGCTCCGAAAGTGCGGCGACTCCGGCTTCCTGTGCCAGAAGCGACACTCCCCACGGCTGTCCGCTTTCCATCAGCTGTTCTTTTCGTTTTGCATCACTGCACACGCAATATCCAAGCCGGACCCCCGCCATCGCATAGAGCTTCGTAAACGCCCTCAGAATCACTAGGTTCGGATACTGTCCAAGATACGGCAAAAGCGTCCGCTCCTTCCGATCCGGTAAAAATTCCAGAAAACACTCATCCAGCACAAGAAGTGCACTGCATTCCCGACAGCGCTCCAGAATTGCTGTCAGCAGGCTGTGTTTTGTGCACTGCCCGGTCGGATTATTCGGTTCACACAGAAAAACAAGATCTGTATCCGGCGTAATCTGTCCCAGAATATCCTCCTGAATCTGAAACTGATCTTCTTCTTTTAGTTCATAAAAATAAATCCTGCTCCCGACAAGTCCTGCCGCCTGCTCATACTCCGCAAATGCCGGAGCTGTCAGCAGCACTTTTTTCGGTTTTTCCGCCTGAAACAGCCGATAAATCAGATCCGCTGCCCCGTTGCCACAGACAATCCATTCTTCCGGACAGGAAAGCTCCTCCGAGAGTTTTTGAATCAGTTTTCTGCATAACGGATCCGGATAACGGTCTATTTTCCCTGCCGCCCGGCAGATCGCCTCCCGGACGCCATCCGGCACGCCCAGCGGACTGACATTTGCAGAAAAATCCCGGATGCTGCGGTTTCCCAGACGCTCCTTTTGTCCTGCCCAGTCTCCGCCATGAATCAGTTCCATTCTTTTCTCCCTCTGCCTGCGCACAGATTACACAGCTTTCTTTTGTGCATTCTTCTGCACCTTCCCCGCAAGCCGTCTATATATTCTATAACAATATACACAGTACACATCTGACCGCAAGAAACAACACGAGCGCGATCAGGCTCGCTACGATCATCATCCGGTTAATCCGCATAATATCTGCTGCTTCCACCGGCCGCAGATTTTCTCCAATCGTCGGCTTTTTTACCAGCTTTCCAAAATACCATGCATCCCCTGCAAGCAGGATGTCCAGCGCTCCTGCCGCCACACTTTCTGTCTGGGCGGAATTCGGGCTTGCGTGATTGTAACGGTCGCGCTTCCAGATCTGAAACGCATGCTTTGCGTTCTGCCCGCTCAGACATGCTGCAAACATCATCAAAAAAGCAGAAATCCGCGCCGGAATATAGTTTGCAACGTCATCCAGCTTTGCTGCCGCGCGTCCAAAGTACAGATACCGGTCATTTTTATAGCCGACCATGCTGTCCATCGTATTGATCGCTTTATAGCAAAGTCCCAACGGCGCACCTCCGATCACCAGATAAAAAAGCGGTGCTGCCACACCGTCCGAAAAATTTTCCGCCACCGTCTCAATCGCAGCCTTTGCAACTCCCGCTGCGTCCAGATTCTGCGTATCCCTTCCGACAATTCTTGCCACCGCGCTCCTGGCGCCGGGCAGATCCTGTTCTTCCAGCTTTTTTTTCACCCGCATGCTCTCTGTATACAGTCCCTTCACCGCAAGCGCCTGCCAACACCACAGCGTTTCCAGCAAAAATGCCAGCACGGGATGCACCAGACCTGCCAGATAAATTGCGGCTGCCGCCATCAGAAAGCTTCCAAGCGGCAGAATCGCTGCCAGGGCTGCTCCCGCCATCAGAAGTCCCTTTTGAGTATCCGGAAACCTCCTGCGCAGAAATTTTTCCAGCGCGCTGATTGCTTTTCCCATATAAATAACCGGGTGCGGCATCCAGTCCGGATCCCCCAGGCATAAATCCATGAAAAAGCCGCATAAAACGGCTGCTGCTATTCTCATCTTTTTCCTCTCTTTTCCTGCTGCCTGCGAAACGAAAGCTGCCCCTTTATCCAGAGCCTTTCGTTTTCCCAGACAAGCTTCCAGCCGTCCCCGGCCTGCGTCTGTCCTTCATAATAACTTCTTTTCGGTTCTCCGAATTGTTCTAACAGAGCCATCTGCGTGCCGCCGTGAGCCACAACCGGATAAACTGCCTGCGGTTCTTTCTGCTGCCATTCCTGGGTCAGCTCCAAAAAAGCGCTGCAGACGCGGCTGCAAAAAACTGCTTTGCTCTCCCCGCCCGGACAGACATCCAGGCAGCCGCTCTCCACCCAGCTCCGATAGGCGCTGTCATTTTGCATCTCTTCAAAATTTTTTCCTTCAAAACTGCCGAAATTCATTTCTTCCAGCCCCGGTACAAGGATCTGCTTTGCTCCCGGAAACAGAATCTGCGCCGTTTCCTGTGTCCTGCGTCTGTTCGTCACCCATACTTTGGAAACGGTTTCCGAAGCGCGGATAAGCTCCGCTTTTCCAACACTTCCGAGGGAGGAATCCAGCCACCCGATATAACGGTGCTGCTCATTTTCTGGCGTTTTCCCATGACGGATCAGCCAGATTTCTATCTTCTGCTCCATATTTTCCTCTCATTTCTGCCACACCTTCCCTGTTGCCGGCCGGTCCAGACAGCTGTTATCGAAGGCTTTCCGGCAGGCCGCACCAGACACGAATGACTTTCTGCGCCCGTTTTGCAAGCAGAATCGACAGCCGTCCGGCTGCTTCTCTTGCCTCCCGCTCTGCAGCATCTATCGGCACGACACCACACCCGGTTTCCGTTGCGATGACGACTTCTTTTCTGCAAAGCTGTTCCGCCAGCTTTTCCAGCTCTTCCGGCCGATTTCCGACTTTGGAAGCCAGCTGCTGTGCATCGTAAAGCACCCTGCAGTTATCCTCTGCTTTTGTCGAAAAATCTGCTTCCGTATAGCCGAAAGTTTCCCGGACATACTCCCGTTTTCCGGCTGCATATGGTCCAAAAATATAAATCATGCCTGTTTTTTTCCCTTCTCCTGCAAAAACTACCCTTCGCCAGCGCCATTTACAAGATCGCATCTGCGATGTTTTCTGCCGCACTACAGATACTCTGTCAGTACCACTGCTGCCAGCATGAAAAGTTCGCACATCTGGACAAACCATCCTGCCAGGTCCCCCGACAGACCGCCGAATTTTCCAATCAGCCGGAACCGATAATACAAAAAAGTCCCGATTGCGGCAATGCTTACGCCAATGCCTTTTTTTCCGCAGCAAATACAGCAAAGGACACAAAGGACTGCTGCCAGGACAGCAAGAAACGTTCGCACCTTCTTTTTATCCGCGTACTCTGCAAAAGTATATGCCAGACCACTGTTTTTCGCAAGAGGGAAGCTCGCAACTGCAAGCCCGGAAAGGCTTCTGCTGATACAATAGCCAAACGCCAGCGCCGTCAGATCTGCCTGCATTTGTGCTGCCGTCACTGCAAGAGCAAGCTGGGCGATAAAATAACAGCCCAGCCAGATCGCCGCGAACGCGCCCATATGCGGATCCTTTAAAATCTGTAGTTTTTTTTCTGTATCCTGATGACTTGCCAGCGCATCTGCCGTATCGCAGAAGCCGTCCAGATGAATGCCTCCGGTCACAAGCACCGGAAGTACACAGATTCCCGCCGCCAGTATCCATTCCGAAAACTCCATCCGCAGGCACACAAAACGCCACAGGCACACCAGCGCGCCGATCACTGCGCCGATCAGCGGGAACGCGCACAACGCATAGCGCATACTTTTATTTGTCCATTCTGTCTGCGGCATCGGAATTGCCGAAAACATCGAAAATGCCACGATCACTGTCGAAATCATTGGATTTTTCCTCCCTGCTTATGCCAGATCCAACACCCTGCTGTAATTTCCGCTGCCGCATCCGCCATTTTTGCAATTTCCCGGTTGATTTTTCCGAGGATATCCAGATACCGCACCGTAGACGGATCATAATTTGTCCCGCCCTCGAACACTTCGTTGCTGACAATAATCAGATGCCTGCACTGGTTTTCCAGAGCTTTTACGCCTGCCAGAATTTCTTCGCTGCACCGATCCTCTCCGACGCCCTCCGGCGCGTAGATTTCATTCGCAGTCAGGTTGCTCATACATTCCAGCAAAACGACGCTGTCTTTCGGAACGCGCACCTGTTTTAAACCGGTATAACATTCCACTGTCTGAAAATTTTTCTGTGCGCGCATCCCACGATGTTTTTCAATCCGTGCCAGACATTCGTTGTCCATCGGCTGCATCGTTGCGATGTAAATACGGTTTTCCCCGGCTTCCATCGCGTAATTTTCCGCAAAAGCGCTCTTTCCACTCGCGCTTCCGCCCACAATCAATGTCAGCATATCCTTCCTCTTTTCCGTTTTCTGCTTTCTTACAGCTGGCTGCCCTGCTCTTCATACGCCTCGATCGAAAGCTCTCCGAATGTAGAACCCTGATAGACGCTGCACGCCATATCCAGCATCGGAATCGCGCACAGCGCACCGGTTCCTTCTCCGAGACGCATGCCCGCCGTGATCATCGGTTCCAGACCGATTGCATCCAGAATCATGCATCCGGCCGGTTCCGCAGATACATGAGTTGCCAGCATTGCCTTTTTGGAAGCCGGGCAGATTTTTACCGCCAAAAGTGCCGCCACTGCAGAGATCACACCATCAATCAGCACCGGAACCTGATATAGCGCGCCGCCAAGGTAGAGGCCGACCATTCCTGCAATATCGAACCCGCCAAGCATAGAGAGCACACTGAGCGGATCTTCCGGATCCGGGTGGTGAAGCTTTATCGCTTTTTTTATTGCTTCCAGTTTACGGGAAAGCCCGCTGTCAGACAAGCCTGCACCGCGTCCCGTCACAAGCAGCGGATCACAGCCAAGCAGAACCGAAGCGACTGCACTGGACGTCGTCGTATTGCCAATTCCCATTTCTCCGGTCACCAAAAGCTTTACCCTATCCTCTTTTGCGCACTTTGCAAGCCCGATTCCCGTTTCGATACAGCGGTACAGCTCTGCCTTTGTCATCGCCGGCTTTTGCGTAATATCCGCCGTCCCGTTGGCGATCCGACAGTTTCGGACTCCAGGATTTCCCGGATAATTTAAAATTCCGAGATCGACCGCCTCTACCTGACAGTTCGCCACCTTTGCCATCCTGCAGGCGCTGCTTTTTCCGGCGGCAAAGCTGTCTGCCATCCGCGCGGTCACTTCGCTCCCGGTCTGTGTGACGTTCTGTGCCACTACGCCGTTATCCGCACACATCAGATACAATCTGCGCACCGACAGATCAATGTCCGCGCTCCCAGTCAGCGCTGCAATCCGAATCAGTGCATCCTCCAAAAGCCCGAGGCTTCCCAGGGGCTTCGCCACACTGTCCCATCGTTGCTTCGCTTCCGACGCTGCCTTTTTGTCCGGCTCCGATATCTGATTCAGCTGATTTGATAACCTTTCCAAATTCACAATGCCTTCTCCCTTTGCTTTTCCTGCCATTTTGCCGCTGCCCTGGCAAACCGTTCTGCCAGCCTTGGCTCTGCCAGAAAATATAAATGCGGAAAGCCTGCATACAGACTGCTTCCTGCTACGCTTCCCTCCCAGGTTTTGTTTCCGACCGGCTTTTTCATTTCAAACGCTGTCCCGTTCTGCGTACAATCCCAGTAATGAAATTCATGCACCGGAATGCTTTCCCCTTTTTCAAACAGCATGGAATTTTCTTTTGCTGTCATGACCGCGTATCCAAAGCGCTGCAGACGGTTCGTCCGAAATCCGCTTCCATCCAAAACGCCTGTCATCTCCCAGACCTGTCCGTCAGCGTCTTCCAGTTCCTTTTGCAGATACAGGAAGCCGCCGCACTCCGCAATCGTCGGCATTCCATGACGGACCGCTTCAAAAATTGCATGACGCATCCCACTGTTTTCAGAAAGCTTCCCGGCGTGCAGCTCCGGGTATCCGCCGCCCAGATACAGTCCGCAGATGCCTTCCGGCAGCTTTTTATCTTCCATCGGCGAAAATTCCACAAGCTCCAATCCCTGTTGCCGCAGCGCTCTTTTGTTTTCTTCATAATAAAAACAAAACGCTGTGTCCTGTGCAATGCCGATTCGAAGGCACTCTTTATCCGGGGCAGGAAACTGTGGAGAATCCGGACAATCCGGGCTTTTTAACGCTGCTTCGCTTTTTATTGTCTCTGACACGCTGTCCGCTGTCGCTGCGATCCGCAGCACTTGCTCCAGATCAACATGTTGTAAAAAAGCATCAGCCAGCCTGTCCACCTTTTCCGACAGCGCTCCGACCTCCTGCGCTGTCACAAGCCCTAGATGTCTGCTTTCAAAAGAAGCATCTTCCACATAGGGCAAAAAACCAACAACCGGCAGTCCGGTCTGTTCCTCCAGCATCGGTGCAAGCAGCCGCGCCATCCTTTCCGAACAGCCATTGAGCAAAATGCCTGCAAGCTGGTTTCTTTTCCGGAAAGAAAGCATTCCCTGAACTTGTGCGGCAATCGTCAGGCTCGCACCTTTCGGACGCACAACAAGAATTACCGGAGTATTTGTTGCACACGCAACATCCCATGTAGAGTCCCGGTCCGACACGCCGCCCAGACCGTCATAATATCCCATCACGCCCTCCAGCACTGCAATTTTACACCGCTGTTCATAGCAGGCAATCTGGCGCTGCAGTGTTTTTGCATCTGCAAAAAACAGATCCAGATTTTCTCCCGGAATGCCGAGCACACGCTGATGGAACATCGGATCGATATAGTCCGGTCCGCACTTAAACGAAGCCGCAGAGATTCCTTTTTTCTGCAGCGCCCGCAGGCACGCACAGGTAACAGCCGTCTTCCCGCTTCCGCTGGACAAACCTGCAAATAAAATCCTATTCATCTGCACATCCTCCGGCACTGATTAAAAAGATCGGATTATTGGCGCAAAGCATATGACCTTTTCCTGCCTTTTTCGACCGCGAAACCTGAAGCTGCATGATTTCTGCCGGCTTTAAGGTAAACGCTTCCAGACTTTCACATGCCTGCAGTGCTGTTTCCAGCAAAATCGCGGTCACAACGATCCGGACGGACGGATTTTTTTCAAAAAGGATGGATAAAATTTCCGGCAGATTTCCCTTCGTCCCGCCAATAAACACAGCGTCCGGCGCAGGAAGGGAGTCTAATGCCTGCGGCGCTTTTCCAAAAACCACATGCAAATTCCCGCAGCCAAACCGCTCCCGATTTTTCCCAATCAATTCTACTGCTTTTTCCTCACACTCAATCGCATACACGTCTGCCTGTCCTGCCATCAACGAAAGTTCGACAGAAACAGAACCGGTTCCTGCACCGACATCATAAAGGACTTTCGCGCCTGCCGCCCCGAGCTTTGCAAGCGCAGCTGCACGCACCTCCTGTTTTGTCATTGGAACCTCTCCCCGGACAAACCAGTCATCCAAAAGTCCGGGACCATGTGTTTTTGCACGCTCCCGCCAGTAAGATCCCGTAACAGAATTCTCAGAATTCTTTTTCACAGATACCGTATCGTTTCCGATATCGTCTGCCGTTTTCTCCCGCTTCACCACCAGCACCGCCAGTGGCGCAAATATCTTTTCTGCTATTTCCCGAACTGTTCCGGACACAATCCGTTCTTCCGGATAGGAAAGCTTTTCTCCGACATACGCCCGGCATCCGCCAAATCCCGCCTGCATCAGCTGTCTGCAAAGTTCCTGCGCCGTATTGTCCGGTCCGGTCAAAAAAAATACTTCCGGATTTTCTGTAACTGCCGCAACAGGATCACAGGCTCTTCCGTGGGCACTCACCACTTTCCAGTCCTGCCACGGCAGCTGCAGTTTCGCAGCCAAATAGGACATACT